>Ga0214923_10001753_pt1 | contig 30197 bp, 39 predicted proteins | sample LL1510_MetaG_FD_177993 | JGI IMG/M metagenome (GOLD analysis project Ga0214923, IMG submission 177993) | Freshwater microbial communities from Lake Lanier, Atlanta, Georgia, United States - LL-1510 | ecosystem: Environmental > Aquatic > Freshwater > Lake | place: USA: Georgia | collected...
GGCTTATCATTCCACTTTATTTCAAACGGCGATTCATTTGATATGGATTCCTCGAATGATTCTTTTGAAAGGGTTTCTTGTGATCGATGTTCATCAAGTTGAAAGATATCTTGTGAAAGCGATTCTTGTGAAAGCGATTCTTGAGATGAATGTTCATCAAGTTGAAATACTCCTTCCTTAAATATATCACCTTGAAACCTTGTTTCCTGAAACCGTGTCTTTTTGAATTGATTATTATCTTTTCTTTCTTGTCCTTGCTTTCTCTTTTGAGGCTTTAGTAGTCCATAGTTACAAAGAAGTGTTGTCATTTCTTCATTGAAGCCTTTGAAATCTGTTCCCTTTTTAATCTTGGAAATTCCATAACCCATTAATGCTTTCTTTTGAAGTAATAAAAGAGAAAGGTCAACATGTTGATTAGCAATGGCGATATCCAATGCAGTAAATGTTGATCCCTTGTCATAACAGAATGCATTGATATTGATACCCACTTGAATGAATACTTGAATAATGTTCATCATAGCTTCTCTCTGTTCTGGTTTCAAGTTGGGATTGTTCATCATACAAACAGCCTTAACCAAATAGGAACTTTTGGAAGGTAAAGAACAAATCTTCACCAATGAAAGGTAGTGAGGGTCAGCTCCATGTTCCAATAGTAAAAGTACGACTTCAAATCGGTAGCTTTGAATGGCAATGTCCAACGCAGTGGAACCATCTTGGTGTACGACATGATTTAATCCTTTAAAGTATTCTTTTTGATCGGCTGAACTCTCCAAGGATCTTTCATGTGATTGAATATGTCGAAAAACAAGAGTAATCATATCAAGTTGTCCCAACATAATGGCATACGAAAAAAGTGAATCGTATTTAAAACGTAAGTACAGCAACTCTGGTAATGTCTTGATCAGTAAATCAATGTAGTAAAGATCATTTTTCTGTAATGATTGAATAATATCTGTTTCGTGGCTCATCCTTTTGATTATGATCTATTCTTCTTCACTCCTTTATGGAAAATTGAAAATTATAATTTGCAAATCAGAAACATGAAATAAAAAAAATGAAAACATCAACTATTTTGATTATTGTATCTACTATTATTCTACTTATTATTGCTTTCATTGTCATGACCATACGATATGAACGAAATATGAAGATACCACAACCCTTTTTCGAAGATGATAATCGTTTACATGAAACAAGTTCACAAGAATTTAGTTCACAAGAATCGATTATAGATAAAGTAAGTTCACAAGAAGTAAGTTTAAATGAATCGGTTTTAGATGAATCTGTTTCAAATGAAACTATTTCAAATGAATTGGTTTCAGATGAAGTAAGCTTAGATAAAGTTGCTCCTGATGTTGTTTCACTAGAACCGAGTTCACCAGAACCAAGTTCCCAAAATGGACCGAAACCAGAGAAACCATCCAAAATCCCTATAAGGATTGATGGTATAGATAATATTGTATTGAATATACTAAGGCATGGTTCAATCGATTCAACTATACAAAAACAGGTATGGGATATGTATATCAAAGACATACAAGAAAAGTTAATCATCCTTAAAGATAATAAGTTGGATGCTTTACTAGCGCTATTCAATAGATTATTCTCAGTAAAATGGGATGTGAAATACTTACAGTTACTTACCAACTTGTATGAAGGTGATTTGAAAGTGGATATCAAGTTGAATGAAAGTATAACTCTATCATTACGAGAAATGAGTAATAACTTTTTATTATTTGTTATGTTAAAGCATTATAATCGAAACAAATTGATTGATACTCATATAATAGAAGAGTATCGTAAAGATGATAATGATATAAGACTCAAGGTTTGCCAAAACTTTTTCGATAATCAAATTTTATCAGGTGAACCTATTCAAATACCAAGTATATGGTTACAGATGCCTACTGAAGATTGGAGTCAAGTATTTGGAATTATTTTTCAAGTAAAGAATCCTAATGAAGTCTCTTATGATATACATAGATGTTTCTTCTTATGTGTCATGTTACATTATCAACCCATTCTTGAAAGTCGATGTCGTAACTTACCCAACGATATCTTCAAATACATGTCAATCATCAAACCTCTAGCCGCAGACTATTTCAAATCCAATCGGTATTGTTGTCCTGAGTTAAAGGATAAAATATTTCCACGAAAACCTTGTAATATTACTCAAGTATACTCTAGTGTATGGAATTGTCGCGAATCATTCTTGTATTATGTCCAAACCCGTACTTTTGATATTATTCAAAAGTATGGCAGCAATGGTATATTTGTATTAAAGTATTGTCACTCAGTTATTCATCCAAGGCAACTCCACTTAATTCCAAAACAATGGAGAAGGTTAGAATGCTATCGATATATTGATTTCGACTTTAAGAACAAACAGATCATCAATTGGACACTGCATAATCTATCAGAACTCAAAGATGAAAATGTAAATAGTAAACTCATGGAACAAGACATCTCAACAAAGGAGGATTATATTGAAAGTAATGGAAAGTATTATAAGTTTGAATTTCATTTTCGATTATTTCCTAACATTGATTATCAAATATAAAAAAAAATGTCTGTTAATGCTAGTGACAGTCAACGAGTATTAGCTATTGCTGCAGGTTGTATTGTATTTATTGTATTCATTATGGTTCTCTATTTTTGGGTTTTCAAAAAGAAGAATCGATCAATACCAATAGATACACAAGTTTCTTCGAAAACACCTATAGAAAATCAAAACGAAACAAGAACATTTAATATAAATGATTATTCACCATTCAGAAAGCCATTTGAACGACGACAACCGAGAAAACAACCAATCATTTCAAAACCAAAGCTACGTGAGAATGGGATCGATTTAGCTGGAGTAGAAAACTATTCATTTGATTATGAGAAAGTTTTTCAAGGGAACGAACAAACAATTTATGTATATATATATGATGATAACATGGCGTATCCATTAAATGATAATGAAAAGATATTACTAGAAAAGTTTCAGGGTGATAATTATCTATCCAATATGCTTGAGATTTTCTCAAACAACAATAATGTATACTTATTTAGTAATAGTTTCAGATATTATCATGTATTAGTTTATATACCCAAAGATGACCAACTTAACCTTCTGTTCAAAGAACCCAATCAGGTCACGTCCAAGAAGGCCCCACCCGTTAATCAAAGATCCCCGACAGGTTCAATGGAACGGGTTAATAATGGTAAACCAGGAATTCCAAAAGAAATGCCAGTATATTTTAAAATTGATGGAATCCATGACTCGAATGAATTATATATTACAAAGTATGAAAAAGAATTTGCTTCTATCACACCATCAGATCATGTGTTTTCAATATCGCCAAATAAAGTATCCAAACAACTATTGATAAAGGAGTCTTGTGTTATTGTCATCTGCAGCATTGCTTATTCAACCGATTATTTAAATGGTAATGAAATAATAACTCAATGGTATAACGAATGGAGTGAAAATCAATGTCGACATAGATTTAACAAACTAGATAGATGGATGGATGATCCAAAATATAGCTATTCAGTAATGCTTGAGAAAGATAAAGTAGATGAAGTAGATGAATGGAAGTTAGCCTACTCCTTATTCTTCGAACATTATAAATCAAAAGATAAAGGTGTAACCATATCAGATGAATTATGCAAAAAAATGTTTTCAACAGAAAATACAGAACATAATTTAAAAACATACATTACACAAATACCAACAATTCTTCCTTCGAAAAAAATATATAGTTCAAATCAAGACATTGATACTTGGTTCCAATACATGGCATCACCATATCTTCCAAAAACATACAAATTTCAATTACCAAAAGTCTTTTACAAGTGGGTAGTGTTTCCAGTACGTTACAATACAGTAGATAATGATGTATTTGGTGGTGAAGATAAAAAAGTGAAATTCTTACATTCTGAGAGTTATTATCTCAAAGGTGGTAGCGTCGAAAAATTACTTGAAATGAAATCAGAAGTTGATAAAGACCTTAGAAATGCAATTGATTTGTTCTATGATTTTAGAGAATGTAATAACTTTCCAAAAGAAGGTTCAATAGAACAAGTTAACCACAAGAATGATAATGAATATGTTGAAAAAGTTGAAGAACAGGAAGAACCTGAAGAACCTGAAAGCTTGAGTGATGAAGATGAAGATCAAATTGAAGAAGAAAAAATAATTGAACAATATTATGATAAAAATGAATCTCCTGATGATGAAGATGAAAATCTAACATTTTGAAAAACCATTTTTGATAATGACAGAAACCCCGGACCAATGATAAGGAACAACTAAAAAAAATAAAAAAAAATGATGATGGTTGGAACAGCATATCGTATTATTATTTATTGGATTCAAAAAGCTCAAATAAGAGTTTTAGAAGAATTACCTCTTGATTTTCAATGTCACGTCCAAGAAGGTTCAAAGGAACAGGTTAAACAATCCAAGACTCTTGAACGAAAAGAGTTATGGCCCCTACTGAGTCGGAAAGCTCTAATGGATCTTGAGTTTGATGCGATCGTAGGCCAAATCATTCATCGTTTATTTGATCTTAATGATGATGAATGGAGTACTATTGCATGGTTTTCTGCTGATGAAAATGATGATGTATTTGAAAAAGATTTTGATCAATGGGAAGAAGCCTTGAACATCTATCCATCTGTAAAGCCTATCATGACAAGGCTAATACACAAATTGTCTGCTTCATGAATAATAAATAGTTTTTTACTAATATGTTTTATAAACTTTCGGCTGCTTCATGAAAAGTACCCGTCACAATCAAAATAAAAACTCCAACAAATGTATAAATCAACTCTCTTTGTACCGTTGAATCAGTGATATAATACTCGAATAAATTCCACATGCATTTCCAGGCTACAATAATAGCAAATAAGGCAATAAAGGATTTTACCCATTTCATAAATGTTGTTCGATGTTTCTGTTTTCTATTTTTACAATGAGCTCCAAACACATCGGTAGCTATTAATAATAGCAAGGCTAGAATTAGTTGAATACATTCCATCAACAAGGATAGTTCTACTGTGTAGTAGTTTAACAAGTTAAACACCCCTACCCATACTAATATAACCCCCATAAATGTAACCACTCCTTTGAAAATACAATACATATAAGAGATGGCTTTCTTACCAAATGATTCTCGTTTCTTTCTAGGATTTTTCGAATGAGTTGAACCCTTTTGAGAAAGATCTTGATTTTTGAAAGAGTTCATTTTATTTTATTCCGAACTTTGTTTCATTATCTTCTAAAAACAAAAAAACCAAAATGTCTCAAACAGATCTTGTCTATTATGAAACTGGAGCCAATGAAGATGATAAAGCTTCGGATACCTATTCACTTTGGATGTGTATGGGAAAAATTGTAAACGAAATGGATGAAGAAGTGGATGCCACTCATTTCTTATTGGGACCTAATCGTTATCTTCAATACTCGTCATATCAAATGTCAACTATTCAAATGGAAGGAGATGATGTCGAATTTGAAGATAATTTTGTTCCTTGGAAATTTATTGAAGGTCATATCACTAAACGTTTCAAACGAGCTTTTGAAAATAGAGAAACCACTGGAATGAAACCCTTTCTTGTCAAACAAAGACTTTTCAGAAAACATCATAATTGCAATTCTTGCCCTCCACCTTACAAGGTTCTTGCCAGTACCACTGTGTTACCGATTGGATTGTAACATGAAATAAACATGTTCAAATCGAGCTTTTAGTAATAAACGTATCATTAACAAAAAAAGAAAAATGGAGTTATTTGTTGGGAAATGGGCTTTAGATAAAGAAAAGAGTGTAAATATAAATAGATTATTAAAATGTATGGGAAGAAATGATTTTGAGATTAATTGTTTAACTTCAGCGGATGAGAATTTGATATTACAATTCTCTGATAATGTCTTTACCAAATATGTTGATATTTATTTAAAGAATAAAGCTCTTCAAATCTTAGCCTTTTTCAAAACATCAAGTGATCGTGTTCAATACCAAAATAAGTTTACTTGTGATGGAAAACTTGCACCACACACAAAAGATCAAAAACAATTTGGTAACTGTAATACATTATGTTTTCTATCTAATAATCATATCATTATTCGTTGGTATTTAAAAGACATGCAACGTATTATGGAAACTGATCATTTTATTTCCCCTCAAGATAAGAATCAATTAGTAATTCAAATCACTTTATCCCATCCAAAACAAAAGACTATTGAAGTTTATTCAACGAAAGTATACACAAGAAATATATAGATTATTTAAAACAAAAGATTATATAAATTAACTATCTCACATCCGAAACAAAAAAAAATAATAAAAAAAAGAAAAAAAAAGAATGAACTTGGTATTTATATTACTTGGTTGTGTGGTATTTCTATTTGTTGTGGTTGTGATAGCCATTTGGTGGAATAAAAGACAGTCGAAATCAGTGATTACAGAATTTCCTCAACAGCAATTAATCCGTTCCAATGAACCTGTCGGGGACGTGACTTTATCGGGTTCTTTGAACGAAAGGTTTAAAAGTAAATCAATCGATCACCCTAAACAAACAATAAGCAAATTAATAAGACAAAAAGTAAGACAAACCTTGTCAGATCAAGAATTATTGGTATTGAATGATAAATTATATAATATCTTTGTATTGTATAATACCTCAAAGATTCTGAAAGAAATATGTGATGAGAAAAAGTTACATTATGGGCACTTGAATGAATGTCAAGTATTTCAACTAGTCATGAATGATTTGACTACACAACAACAAAGTATATATAATAAACAATTAGGATTGGATAAAGATAGCGAGCATTTCTTCAATGGTTTGGGTTATGATATACAAAACCAACCAAAATCATCAAGTGTTCGTTTACACTTGTTATTAAATGAAATGAAATACAATGAAAAGCATATGGATCAAAAAAGTTTCTTTACTGAATTAGCAGAGTTATATCAAGAATACTTATCAGTCATTACATTATTCTTAGGAAAAGATTATGAACATCTATCTTCACTTCAAAAGTTAACAATTCGAAAGATTGATGCGACAGGTACTGGTTCTTCACTAACATCATTTCATGACATGGTAAACAATTTATGTAATATATGGGTTCAATATACTCAACTACGATTTTTTCGATCTTGCGTGAATGTATTCAAGTATCCATTTGAAGCAATAGATTTAATCAAAGAAATCAAACATCAACTAATGGATGCATTCATTGTAGCTTATTATGAGTTAATACCAGAAGAAAAAGGATTCCCCATATTCGGTAATGTTGATAAGGGTATCATGAATATCATCAAAAAATATGATTCGAATATTACAGAGGATCATAAACAAGTTGTCAAAGAAGCTATTCGAATAATTACTCTTGATTCTCAACAAACAACTCGTAACTATGATAGTGATCTTAGAGAGTATAATTCATTCTTAGACTATATTACAAAATATGGCATGACACTAGAATTGGTTGAGAAATTCAAGAATTTGGAAACTCTATCAAAGGAAGAATATGATACACGAAATCAAACTAGAGATTTCTCTAATCAATTCGATGAAGTCGATGAGCCCATTCGTTCGAATGAACCCAATAAAACAAATGAACCCATAAAAACAAATGAATTTCCAGAGAAGGAAGGTCTTAGTAAAAAGGCATATGATCATTTTTTCCATTCAGCTAATGCAATACCAAACAACTTGAAGCAATTATATAACTACTTTACCAAGAAGGAAGTAAGTGATTCTGACGTTATGAAGGATATTAAGAAAACACCAGTAGATAAGCAACAGGTCAAGAGTTATTATGAATGGATGACTGGACGGGAATGGACACCAGAAGATAGTGAAAAGTGGATAGATATTGGAGTATTTACTATTGCAACTGTAGTTGAAATGATAAATTATAATACCATGAAAGAAATGTATACATCCAATGGAAAAACTAATTTCGAATTTCAAAGAGATTGGATGTTTAATCAATGGCAAAATGATTATTTGTATTTTTAACCCTTTGACGTCCTAGGGGTTTTTTAGAAACCCAAGCTCCGCTATTTGTTGGCTCGGCAACGAAAGAGACACCATGAATGGGTTATCTAAGTTTGATGAAATCAAAAGAGAAGTTGCATTTGTTTCACAAAAGAAGGCACCATCCGTTGATCGAAGATCCCTGCCAAGTTCAATGGAACGGGTTAACCTTCTAACGTCCCAGGGGCTTTTGGGAGCCCCTGGAGACTTGAAGGCCGCCCACCCTTTATTTTAAAGGGTTAATAAAAATAGTTTATAAGAAGGAAAAGTCCCGAACTTTTTTTTAGTTAATTTTATTTACAATAAATAATATCATGTTTGTACAATATCTTTCATTGATTTGTTTTGGAGTGGTTCTTGCTGGAATAACTACTTTTATTTATCTTGTATGTCAAGTAAATCAATACAAGGTTTCATTTATTATTTATATGAATATGAATTCATTTGTTGTTCAGGAACCAAATGGAAGAAAATATTTATATCAAAGGATAGAGCCTTCATCTGATGGATATAGTTATTATCTAACTGTTGGAACTACTCCACCACCCAATTCATCTCAAGTTGGTGAAGAATGGCTTGGACTATTACGTTGGGTTGGTATCAATGATATCAAACTTGGTCCACATAATATACAACGAGTAAAAGACTTGATTTGGAAACTGAATGAAAATGAATTGTATGATCAAGATGTTGAATAAAATAATCATAATAATAAAATGAATTTTATGATCAAAATGTTGAATGAAACAAATTTTATAACACATCAATAACATAGAGAGCATCTTTCATTGGAAATAAACAAATAGTATCTCCTTCAAAATGATTTGGATCAGACATAAATTGCATTTCTTTGTTTGTGAAAGTTGTATACTTGTGAATTCTATTGATAAATTGATCATCTTCCACGAGTTGGGTTTTCTGAAAACGACATATACATGATCCAGGTCTTGTCTCTAAATGATTGACCATTTGCTCAAACAAGAGAGAACCATGACCCACTTTTATTATTTTTATATTATGATCAGCTATATTGATTATATCATAAGATGATAGGTTAGGTACAGTATAGAGTATATCATCATCATCATATTCAAGACGTGGCATTTTTTCTCTTTTATTAGTGATGACACAAGACTACAATAAACTCATGACCGTTTGGTAGATAAGATCCTTCTTTTGTACCAATTTGAGATGTTTCTTTTGAACCATCGATTACATGAGATCCTTCTTTTGTACCAATTTGAGATGTTTCTTTTGAACCATCGATTACATGAGATGTTTCTTTTGAACCATCGATTACATGAGATCCTTCTTTTGTACCATCGATTACATGAGATGTTTCTTTTGAACCATCGATTACATGAGATGTTTCAAATGGATGTTTTACGAAAAACTTAGTATTAATCATAAAATAACCATTTTCATTCTTACATTCACAATCTTTTATATATTTGATATCACTACCTCTTACAATATCTTGAACTTGATTAATTGAATCTATTAGTACTGTACCCTTTTTACAAAATCTGGCAGCCATGATCGCATGAGGATGTGTGGAAGCTATACCAATCAAGTTTGTACCATAACATGCTTTTTGTAATAATAACTTGGCATAACCTCGACTACGATAGTCTGGATGAACAACCAGTTGTGTAATCCAACAAACTTTTTTATCCTTATACATGAAATGCTTAAAAAAGGCGTGACCAGTTACCTGGGATATATCACCAGTTACCTGGGATATATCACCAGTTACCTGGGATATATCACCAGTTACCTGGGATATATCACCAGTTACCTGGGCACCAAATTTTTCAATTTCCACAATTTTTGAAACATTACTATCAGGATATAGTATAACAACACCAGAGTTTACAGAATCAAGATAATCTTTTTTCAAAAGTCGAGGTGAAAGTGTTATTTGTTTTTCATTATGTTGCCAAATACCATAATGAGATGAAAATAATGATGAACATTGAGATAATAGATTCTCATCAATTTCATTAGCCCACAATAATATACTATTCATTTTCTTCTTAGTTACGAAACCATAAAGATTGTGATTCTAAAATCAAACTTTTATTTATTGATTTTTAATCCTTTTACTTCGACGAACTTTCATGGATTGTAGCGTTTCTCGAATGGAATTAGCTCCATCAGCGGAAATAACATTAGCCAGACGAAGCCATGTGATTAGAACCTCTTGGCAACGACTTGATATTTTGTAATGTTCCACCACTTGATTGGTGGGAATGGATGGAACTGGTCGAAACAAGGCCAAGTTTTCATTTTCGATACGTGCTTGTACATAATTTGCATGTTCATCAAAATACAAGGTATAGAGTTCGATTGAAGTCATTTCCTCATTATTCAAGGCACTCATAATAGCTGATACCCATTCAGTAGCATTATGAAAGAAATATTCCACCAAGGTTTTCTTGACTCCCTTCTTTTTTGGAAAGGTATTGGAGAATTGTAATTGATTTTGTTTGGTATCATTCGATCGAATCGTTTTAGCCTCAACAAAAGAAATCACATTAATTACTCGTAACCATCCAATAAGAGCTTCTTCCAAATCATCCAATTGTGTATCATAGTATTCTGGTACTCGATCACCAAATTCCAGTGTAATCAAACCTTGATTCACCCAAGCTTTCACTTTATCGCCTTCATTTGTAAATAAGGAAATCAAAAGAACCTTATTATTATTATCACTTCGACGAGACAATGATTCAAGTATCATTGACACCCAATTAGAAACATTTTCAGCTATGACCTCTACTTTGAACTTATTCATTGAAACAATACTGTTTATTAATTTATAAAACTAAATGAGCGCACCGGAACTTATTTATTCATTAACCCATTTGTAAACATTAAAAAAAAACATTGAAAACTGCAATAAAAAACTAATCAATATCAATCAGATAAAGAGCATTATTCATAGGACATACAGCAACTAAAGTCCCTTTCATTTGACTTACAAATTCTTTCATACAAACTTGTTCTTCTGCTGTTATATTCGTATCTTTAAATAAGGATTCAAGAGAATCAAAATCCTTGGCAAATAATTGGAAATAAGCACCAGGTCTTGTCTGAGCATGTTCAATCATTTGAGCATACGCCATATCATTATCAGATTCCATAACGACTACATTTTGATAAGAAGAGAATGGAATAAATTTTGAATATTCTGGCTCTACCATAACAACTTGGTCAATTTGCTGTGATGGAGTAAGGTGATTCCATAATTGCTTTTGCATCATTCTTTTCATTTTCTTTCAATTCGCAAGAGAACACACGGTTTTTTGAACAAACAAGATAAAAATAATTTAAAAAAAAGTAACGGAGAATGAATTGTGAATGCCGTATGTGTCAAGGCAACATTAACCTTCTAACGTCCCAGGGGCTCCTAAAAGCCCCTGGAGACTGGAAGGCCACCCACCCTTTATTTTAAAGGGTTAACCCTAATTCTTACGAATCACAAGTTATTCCATTTCATCATAGTTATCACTTGAATGAAACAATAGAAATAGCATCTATTGTAAATTGTGAAATAGAAAATATCAAATTTACTTCTAATCCAAATAATGTCTTTTGTGGTGTAAAATCAGCAAAACATTTGAGAAAATGGTGTACTCGTGATCGATAGATCCATGTCTTTAGATCATCAATATATTGTACATTTCCAAGATAATAATTTACATATTTTTTGTGATATAAAACATTGTAAGATGTATTCATTCAGTGGTCATTCATCAAGGATAGATAATAAATTAACCCGTTCCACTGAACCTGTCGGGGATCTTCGATTAACGGATGGGGCCTTTTTGATGGAATCAAATGACGAACGAAGAAGGTTAATCAATCAAGTATGTATTGTTTCCACAAGACATCAGATATCCGAAGAGACTTTACAGAAATTATATATACCAGGTCGTTTAGTATTATTGTTGGATATACCCGACAATATTTTCCTAACCTTTCCACCACATCCCAACTGTTTTCATTGTTTCAGTTGCTGTACAATTCTATAAAAAGAGAAAAAATGGGACAAGATTATTCGTATAAAAGAGTTTCAACTATGAAAGATGAACATGATGAACATGATCAAGAAAAACATACATTTCGTGGAGTTGATTATGTTCGTTTTGAATGTGTTGAACCCAAGTGGTTTTATGAAAAAGGTTTACAATTTGATCATGCCATGTGTGTTGCTCTTGATGCGGGAAAATTCAAGTTTCGTCCACCAACACACATCCCATGTTATCGAATGCCAAACCATCTTGATACAGTATGTACCAAGGTTTCTATAATACCTATGGACAAGACTTGTGGACATTGTATTTATTATCATGAATCAACATTAATTATGTATTGTAAAGTTAGAATGCCATTAATATTTACTCGAGATCAAATAAGTCGAATATTTTCACCCAGTGATCCAAACCGATTCGACTTACATACACATAAAAGAGGCACCAATACACGATTCAACGAAGTCATTATCATCTCCATTAGAGATAACCCATCTTTTTCTCAACAAGATTTATTAAGACTTCACAAACCTCACTGTCTACTACTTGTCTTGGACTGCCCTCAAAGTCTATTCTTTCATTTTCCCATAAGACAATAAAGCTAATTCCAAAGAAATCGTATCTAGTTCATCCTTTAACCTTCTACCATCCATTTCATTACTCATTTTATCTGTGTCGGAAACGGATAGAATGTTAGAAGGTTAATTTATTTTTGAAATACATATCATATATAAGATAAATATTCGGAAAAGATACACTATAAAAGTTCCGATATTATTACAAGTATAACTGAAGAAGAGAAAATGTCAACGAATGATTCGGTTCGACCTGATATTGAAAAGATTATTACCATAATGAAGGATAATTATGAACTAAAAACCTTTTTTGCATTATTTCATTTTGCTAATCCCACGATGGAAGAAATGAAACTCATTGTGGATAATATTTCAAACAAGAATTGTCATGATGTGATGAAAGTTGCAATCCTATTTAACCTGTTAAGTTTGGCGTGAAGTCGCACTAATTCTACTCCACGATGAGTTTTATCAGGTTGTTATAGATATATCCGCATCGCGGATGGTTCCTCGTAGTTTTTCCAAATATATGTTAACGGCATTATCGTGCCTCCAGCAGCTTAGAGGGTTAAAATGTGGACATTAGTTTTGATGATCGCTAGAACATATTATGATTGTGATGATTCGACCTTTGAATATGAAATTGAAGGTGAACATGAAAAGGATAATGTAATTTGTCATGACTTGATCAATTATTTTGGATTTTGTTATGAATTTGAATGCAAGTTATGTGATCAGCTGCGGTCTGGTACTTATGATGAAGTGAGTTCAATTAGTAGCGATGAATAAATTATCAAGAATAAAAATGGGTAATTATCAATCATCATCATCCTATATAGAGTTATCGACTATTGATGATGATGATCATAATAATACTCTTATTGATAAAAATTCAAATGATATATCATCAAACCAAAAATGTAATCAATTCAAAACATTTGTAACCATTAACCTTCTTGATTTTCAATCACATGAAATGGTCACAAAGTCATGCGTAGCAGTCACGTCCAAAAAGGCTCCATCCGTGTCTATGGAACGGGTTAATAATACTAATTGTGAGGAAAAACCAAAAAAACCTAATAAAATTTCCTATATCGTCTCCAGAATTTAACAAGGCATGTTTCCTAACATATTCCTCATCTCGACTTAAAGTCAATCAATATAATCAAGTATTTGCCGCTACTGAACATGATTTGAGTAAACCCTGTAATCAAGTTTGGTTACTACCAAGACAATCAAATAGATTTCGAGTGATATATAAAGATTCAATACTCAACATATTTTGTAACATAAAAACACCTTGTCAATTTTTTTCAGATGGAATATATAAGATCCTTCCAAATAAGAAGGAAACTCAAACATTGCTAGAAAGTAGTCCATTTATTGGAATTAGACAAGTATTTATTATATCAAGTGCATCTTCATCTTCATATTTAGATATTGATCTATACAAGTTATGGAAACCTTATTGTTTGATATTAGTTATCAATTTTCCTCAACATGTCATGTTACAATTTCCAAAATAAAAAAGATATTAATTTATTTTCTATGTATAGTTGAGAGTCGTAGAATAGCTCGTAGAATATCTCTAGTGTACAATGGATGTTTACCCAATGACTGAAACAATTCATTCTTGGTTTTGCATATTCCCACAAGTAATGGTAATATTGTTGACAAATTAAACTTCCATATCTAGACATGTATAAGAAACTTTGATAATAAACAAAACAAACCTGTTTAGGTGTTATCACATCTCCATTCTGTAATAGAACCATAACCATTCCATAATTTTCATTGGCCAAGGCAATTTCCATTGGTGATAGTGTCTAGAAGAAATAAATTACATAAGACAAGAAATCCATACATTAATTTTTTTTGCATTTGGAACAGCTCCTGATTTGAGTAGTAAAGTAGCAACTTCTACTGATCCATTCAATGCTACGATTTGCAATGCTGTAACTTGACCCTTTTTATTTGTTATTATTTCAAAGCCATAACAAAGATAGCTTACATGTCTAAATTGGTGATTAACATCAAATCCCATATGGATAAGTTTTTGGATCCATTTTATATTTTCACATCTCACACTGGTTTCAAACATTCGAGGCATGTTTGATGGTAATATATCAGCTCCATGTTCTGCCAACATAACCATCCATACATATTCGGCGTAATCCATTGGGCTTTTACCCTAGTTTATATGAATGATTTAACAAAAATCTATTATTTTACATTACATGATGATCAGTCTCGTCAAGATTTGCTCCATCACGTATTAATTCTTGTAATTCTTCTTCTGTCCCGTGTCGAAGAACCCATTCGAAAATGGATTGTTTCATCTTCTGAATATTTCTTTCAAAAAAGTGATGAAGAAAATTGAAAAATCATATTTATTGTTTTTCGATAATAACAAGAATATATAAATGATTATCAGAAATAGGACATATACCAAGATAGTCTGGATTATAAGTTGTAATTGCATCTCTAATGTATTTCTCTTCATACTGAGATACATTTGTTTTGTATGTTCCAGCATTTGCGAAAAAGCCAAATCACTATCAGATCCAATCAAATAAATTCCCTCTGCTAACTTCATAAATTGTGATAGATCCGGCTTTTCGTATTGAACACGATCATTCTCTTCCTCTGAGGAGAGACCATTCCAACTTATGATATTCATTTTATATCGTTTATTCCGATCTCAGCTTGACTGATTTTTATTACACACTCATCATGACTTATACATTAGTGGGAAACGATATCGCCTTTTATACTCAATGGTTGACGATAACCTGTGGATTTCTACTTGCAGCAAGTTTGATTACTTTGGTCTATCTTTGTTTGTGCAAGAAATCAAAAACCCAAGTCAAAGCAAATATGGATCCAAGCGTCTCTGAACGTTATCAATTTTTGTCAAAATTCTTTGATGAATACAAGACCGAACATGGTCAATTTCCTTCGCTGGAAGAAGCCAACAAGGAATGGAATCTTAGAAACAAGAGAAATCAATAAATAAATTCCGTTTTATTACAAAACAATATTTGTTTTTCCTATACAAAAATGGGTTGTGCATCAAGTCAAGAATATGACTATTCTTCAATTCGGATGAATTCATTAAGGGTAATATCCGATCTAGTCCCATTACCAGAAAAATATATAGATGATTTACCAATAAATATTACATTTTCGAAATGGTCGAAAATAATGCCAGTGTATACTACTATAAATGAAATGAATAACCAGACACTTTGGTGTAAGTTTGTTCATGTCGTAAAAAAGGCAAATCATAGTGGTCCTCTTATTATATTTGAAAATAATTGTGTAACCATATTTACAAATCATCCACCATTCTTATTTGGTTTTGACGGGATCTATAAAATCAATGCAGATCCTGAACAGTTTGATACTTATGTACGTGGTAAGAATCGTGGTTTTACACATGTTATTATCATATCTTATCAAATGCTAAAACGAATTAAACCTGCCACTAATCTATACAAATTCAGACTTGTTATACAAATTTAGACTTGTTCTTATTCTAGATTGTCCCAAAAGTTATTGTCTTACGTTTGAACCCTTTCCATGTTCATGAGTTGAGTCTTTTATCTTTATTTCTTTAGAAAATTATCCCATGTTTTCTCTATTTGTTTTGGCACTTTTGATCCATTACAAATCTAATGATGATTGTTTTCAACTATGTGAATGTGACTATAGCCATATCGCCATTTCATTAATTGAAAAAAAAATGGGATGTGTTAGTTCGAAAAGTATTCAAGATCATACTGATAATCAAATTTTGGAAAGTCAAATCATTCCATTACCAGAGAAATATATCTGTGAATGGAACCTCGCTGAACAAGGAATTACATTTACTGGACCATCCAAGGAAATGCCATTATATACTACAATAAATCATACAGAACAATGTGATTTTGTTCATGTATTACACAGATCATATGATCAGAAACATCGAATATTTTTTGGCAAGATTGTGTATTTATACAGATGTATTACGACCTGAACTGTTTGCCTTTGATGGAATTTATCGAGTGAAAACCAATAGAGGTGTTATTCGAAATGTTAGACATTGTGAAGTGAGTCGCATCAAGTATATAGAAGGAGGTCATCGTGGATTTAAACAAGTTCTTATTTTATCACAAGAGTCTTTCAAACAGATCAAACCACAAAAGGAAGTACTACGATTCTATTCACCATATAGATTAGTCTTGATTCTAGATTGTCCTTGTAATTATTTTTTGACATTTTAACTCGTTATGATAACACTATTCCTCAAATTGAAACAATATCTCGGTGTAACTGACGATTGTGACTATGATCTGGATTTAATTCGATCCATGATAAAAGAATAAAAAAGAAAGTCAATAGAATGAGTGATAATGATAGTGATAATGATAGTGAAATGGTTAAAGAAGTTAGACCCACGAAAAAGTACTCACGATCATCAAATATTTTAGCTGCTATCTTTTCTGCAATGTGTTGTGCAGTACTCATCTACTTTTCTGTTTGGTTAACATTTTACCCTGATGAAAAAGGTAAACTGACTTCATTACTTGCAGGAATATTTTTATGGATAATGTCTTTTGGTTTTCTGTGCATGACATTATTTTCAATATATAATGCTATGTATAATTCTACTGAACATGTCAAAGTACAGGAAGACGATGATGATGGTTCCAATCAGTAAATAAAATCTGCGGATTGATTTCGATGAGTAAATACTATTTCAATATAATAATAAAGAAACTTTTGAAACAAACAAAAATCATGTCTCTTCAAACTGAATGTCACGTCCAAGAAGGCCCCAGATCCCTGGAAAGTTCAATGGAACGGGTTAATGTTGTAAGTTACAATGTATTATCATCTGCGTTAGCTAGTCCAGATTGGTTTACAAAATGTTCACCAGAACATTTATCATCATCTAATCGATTGTACAAACTATGTGAAAAACTTGAAAAATGTATGCAGAATAATTCAATCATATGTCTGCAAGAAGTCTCAAGAGAATGGGCAGGATATTTGTATGTATTCTTTTCTCATCGTAATTATTATTTTATTACTTCTTTATATGGTAATGCACTTCAAGATTATATGGGTATTGGTATGGCTATTCCATTAAAAGCATTTGTATTGAAAGAAGTTAATATCAAACGAATTGCAGATACTAAAGAACTTCCCAAACGAGAAGAATCAAAAGGAACTACATTTTTCAATGTCAAGACTTGGTGTCCATGGACAGGCAATCAAACAATTACTAAAAATTCTTGGGAAGAAAGTTTGAAAAAACAAAATACCATGATTTCAGTTCGACTAGTTCATTTAGGAAAACAACAAGCCAAACCATTTTGTATTGGAACATATCATATGCCATGTGCCTATCAATATCCTGAAATTATGTTAATTCATGCTTCCTTGGCTGCTCAACACTTACAAGAATTCGCTCAAGGTCAAGAACATATCTTTGCTGGTGATTTCAATTTCGAACCACATTCACCACCTTATGAATTATACACTAAGAATACAATCGAATCAGATGCTATTGAACCACTTCGAAATGATGATTGGTCACCAAAACTCAAGACATTGTTACAGAGTGCTTATGCAAGTCATTCTGGTGAACCTGAAGTGACTAATTATGCTTCAAATGATGGCAAACCTTGTTTTCATGGTACCATAGATTATATCTTCATATCACCAGGTATCAAATGTATATCTACTGAAGAACTACCTACATTGGCCTATCTCAAAGGAAGATGTGAATCTTTACCAATGGCTACAGAACCATCAGATCACTTACTCATTGGTGCTACTTTACTAATGTGTAACTAAGGTTAATAAAAATTTATTTTTTTTTGTAATAAAAAACAAAATGAGTAGTGTTGGAAAAGAAGCACTTAATAGATATAATTCAAGACGTCAATCACAGCAAGGACTTCATCCATTCAACAACACATCTGAACAAAGACGTCAATCGCAATTACCAGAACCAAGACTTCATTCATTCAAACCAACTAAGCCAGAAGATAAAGTATATACAATAGATGATATTCAATTAGATTTTGTGCAAATGTTTAGTCCAAATGAACAAGTAGCGTTCTATACATCGAATCTAGAAAAGATGAATCGGCCAAATTATGAGAATCCTCAGATGTTAACAATTGCTCGAAATAAAGATGTATCAATGAAAGAGCTTGCTAAAAATGGTTGGGTTTCTGAAGAATTAAGGGAAATATATATAAAAAGACTTGTTAATGTGTTAGAAGTACCAGAGAATGTAACTTTAGATACATATGGAATCGATTCTGATCACAAATTGATACAATTTTATGAAGATAATCTTTTTAACTTGGATTATGGTAGCAGAAGTACGTCATATTTTAGGCTTTCTCCAATGATATCAATTCCTATAAGATATATACCTGAACAGACAAAGGGTTATTTTATAAGACAAACTGAAATAGAACTATCACATTTAATAGAGAAAATGATGGTAAATAGAACATATTCACATGGCTTAAATTTTAATCTTAATGGATTAGAATCACCAAACGATCTGGCCAAGTTTTACGCATTGCAATTGTTTAGACTTGATAATAATGGGTACACAAATCCTCTAACCATTGTGAATATATCAACAAAAGAATTAGTTCTATTTTCAAAACTTAATGACGAAGATAAGGGTAACTTGGTTGATAAGTACGTAACGGGATTTTTAGAGGTTTTGAAAAGATATGAGGAACTCAAGCTTGATACATCTGAAATAGGCTCAAAAGAGGTGAAAGAACAATTTTATCATAACAATATGTGTACATTGATAAAAAGCAAACCTAGTGATTATTTCAGACTATCACCAACTATACTAATTCGTATGATGTATATTCTCAAAGTTGATGGTTGCAAAAAATATTTCATCGATATAGTGCGAAATGAGATTAATTATAATGGATGGAAATTTGATATAAATAGATGTCCATAATAGATTAAACTATTCTAACTACTCTCTATTCACATGTTTGATATATATATATTAGTCTAGATTAGAAAAACAAGACATGATTTGTCTATTTGTAACTCCATGGCAACCTGAAAGAACTAGAGATGATATGGTATATGATGATACTATACAAATGTATAGATTAGAATATCATACACCAATATATGACATACAAAAAGTTTGGTGTCTGTCAGACCAATATCCTTGGAAGTCTTTTCTTCAAGAAAATGGTTCTAGATATACTGATTTGATACGAACATGGATAGATCTACCCATACTAGTTAGTGAAGAAAACTTTATTAATATATCACAACAACATGATCAAGTTTCAAAAAAGATCCATTATAGTAAAAGTCAATCAGAGCTCGAATTTTTTCTTCTCTTTCATCAAAATATATATGTGGATAGAGCTATAGGGATTTCTATTAACCTTTTGTTTAACCCTTTGACGTCCCAGGGGTTTCTTAGAACCCCATTTGATTTCATCAAAAGGGCCCCATCCGTTAATCAAAGATCCCCGAGAGGTTCCTCGGAACGGGTTAAAGAATCCAACAAGATCTATGGAAAGGTTAATTATTCAAATGCATATATAAGTCCAGTTCTTCCTGACATGATTACATTAAATACAAACGTAAAAAGGCTCAAGGGTGGAGTGATTATTGGGGGTTACGGTACCTATACTTCAACCACTGTCATGGATTTTCTTTTCCAAGGAAAAACAGATGTGTTAGTCATCATAAAAGATAGCGATTATCATATTATCAATCATATCAAGAAGAAGTATCCTCATGTATCTATTTGGTGGGAAGCTAAAGATATTCATTCTGATCATAAACAGGTAATTATGAATTATCAACTATGGTCAAACTTTCATCAAGTTGCTTTGCAAAAAACATGGAATCATGTCGTCTTGGATGAAGTGAATATTATGGAAAATGACTTTTCAACGAAATGTCTTTGGATTATTGATACATCCTATACCAAGACAAATATGTTGAGATGGGTTAACTTGTTTCATTTTCCTCAATTGTTAGGTGACTATGATTTCTGTAATGATGATATCTATCATATGTTTCTCTTTTACAATGTTATTTATCATCATAATACAGGTGGAGAAAGTGTTGTCAATATTCAAGTATCGAGCCGCTTTATTCGATTCACAAATGATTATCCATTAGAATGGATATACAAGGCTCTTCAAGAACATAGTAATATCAAAGAATTATGTAAACGAATACTCGACTTAGAATACAATAATGGCTTTAATATTCTATATTTTATCGAATTTTTTTCAAACCATACCATGAAAATACCATCCTTTGATGAATTACAACAAAAGAAAGTGATTAATGAATTACATTACTGTCCAGTTTGTCAAGATGAAGAAGCTACTCATTTTGTAGTCAATAACTCTTGTAACCATACATTATGTTATTCTTGTATGTTTACAGTTTATCTCTTACAACAGAAATGTCCATTATGTCGAAATACTTATACACCCGAGTTTTATAAAATTCAAGACTCATCAGATTCCATACCAAAGCCTACACTATGGAAACAAGCCACAACTGGTAGAACTGATGAGCTCATTCATCTTCTTGAGCATTTATCATCTCATGGGAAAGTGGTGGTAACCTCTGGATTTTGGTATATATTCTTGGAAAAGTTATACAATGAAGTTCGTCATGAATTCTCACAATTACAGGTAGTCATATGCCAAGAGTTTGATGCACGCAAGATTAAGAATGCTGACATTATATTTATACAACATTGTGATTTATGGTACTTACGACATGATCCATCAATTAAAAGCCTTATTTCCATGGAATTAGATTTGGATCGAAGTATTACAAGATGCATGTATTATTATTTTAAAAGCTGTACACACAAATTCGTCATTGCTCCCAGCAATAGCCTTTCCGAAATCCTAGCAGACAATATCGAATGGAATGATGAACAAGAATTGATACAAACCATGTTATCCAAGATCGAGGAAGAATATTAATCTGTGATACAAAGGAAATGAATGAGGAAGCTGTGATTTAACAGAATCAATAGTAACTTAAATGCACTATAATAAAATGTATATAACTCAACAAGTTGTTTTATCAACATTACTATTACCAATATTATATATTTATTTGTATGAATTTTATAGTTGTAGCATAAGGAAAAAGCTATGTGCTAACATATCTGTTATTCTATTGGTTGTCTTGGGTGTATTATCAAGGGATTGGATATATATTTTAACAATAGTAGAATTATTTGGGTCATGGGGAACTTCCATATCAAAGTTGTTTATTATTTGTAGTTACAACTATAATAGTTCTTTATCATTAGGTTGTCTTGGTTTATGTTATATTACCAACTATTTGATGATTCCATATGATATGTACTTTGAGTTTAAGAATCTAGAAACTAGACTAGCCTTGATTCTCTACTATTCAATAACTCCAGACCATATAACAATGATTTCATCAATAATAATATTCATAAGCGATCCTATGGCTTATATCTTGTTATCAAATCAACAAATCACATTATATCTATTCTGGTGTTTTCTTGCTCGTACACACTTGAGAATAGTTGAATTAGTTTTGACTCTTTATGAGAAATGGACATCTCGTCCTTTTATATCAAATAGTTTCTTGAGATCCATTTGGTTTATCCATCGTATTCCAGCAACAGAACAAGGATCTTTTGTTGAATATCATATATCTTCATTATATCCTACGGACATCAAATCTATTATACGTTACATAACTGGAATGATTCGTTCTTATAGTACAAATAATACACCTCATCATGAAAATCATATTTCTGATGATGAATTAGAGCTTGATTATCTAACTTATTACAAAGATAATAATCTAAAAAATCAAATAACATTATTCGAGCAAAAGTGTCATGACTTGGTTATTGGAGATATGAATAAGTTTCGAGTGGATACCACGAGAGAAGAACCATTCTTTACTATAAATGATCTTCATAATTATTTCCAATTACGATGGTCTCATGACATGAAATTTAACGAAGCAAATAATTCCTATACTTATTCTCAAATCTATAAACTATTGGAAGATGACAATGATACAAAAGAGTTTGAACCATTTGAAATATTTTTACGACAATTATTTAAACGTCAAACTACATTTTCTACAGCCGAAGCATTACCTTGTATTATATGTATGGATTCTCCCAGAGTCATAGTCAATATCCCATGTAGACATTTAGTATCATGCACATCATGCTCTGTTATATCAAGTAATAAGCATTGTGCTATTTGCAAAGGTTCTATTTCTCAAACGTTACAAATCTATACATAATTCTTTCCGAATCGTGAATCAAATACAATAGAAAATAAAGACAAAAGGAATGAATAAATTGTCTAGAAAAGAATCTATTCATATTATAGAACAATGGGTTAATATAGCTCGAAATCATATCATCAAATCGCTGAATATGAATAATTGGTTTGAAACATGTTCGAAATCAAGTGAAGATAAGGAATTCAATCAACAAATCATGAACATTATACAAAATCAGTTTGGACTCAAACCAAGTGAATGGGTTTACATATCATCATCTCACAGAAGTAATGGTAAAGTACATAATGAAAACTCAAAAGAATTAGTAGAAGAAGCTCTACAATATTATCCAGAACAATTGAAGATATCTATTCGAAAACTAATCAGAAATTTGCAAACGATTGGGTTTGATCAACCTTTTTGATTTATTCGCAACACAAAAAATAAAATGGAAAAGTTTATTCCCTTGTGTAGAATGAATGATGTGAATAAAACAATTGAACGTAATTTTCTTATAGAGCTCATTTCGAATTACTATTCTACTTCTATTGAAAAAACTAGACTATTTGTCATTGAAAATGGTAGAAGTGATAGAATAGAATCTTGGCTAAGTTTTGAAGATCCAGAATCTTATATGAAACAACGTAATTGGCCAGAATTGGTCTATCCATGTGGAGTGAGTGTAGATTACAAAGGAAATCTAGTATGGATATCAAATAACCCAGAATTTAACATGCAAAAGAAGGAAGAATTAAAACAAGTAAAACAAACAAAAGAAGAAGGAATACATTTTACTCTTACCTTGATTCGCAATAAAAAAACAAACAAGATAGAAAATCAATCATTACGATGTTAGGAACAAGAGAATGAAGAACAAAGTGAAGAAGGAGAAGATGATAATATTTTAGTATCATCACCATTTCCATCTTCTTATGATGATAATAACTAATAAAAATCATTATCTTCATTTTTTATTCATGTTGAGTTGAGTAGCAAGCCTTAAAGTTTCTCGAAAGGCATCCTTGGTAAATAAAGCATGATTGGTAATGTCAAGTCTTTTTTTTGTATGATGACTTAGACCAACTAGCAAGGGAAGTGCGATGATCAGCTTGGTCATTCTTGAATATACAAGTTCAACACATTTTCGTTGGTTGCCATCAAGATGGGAAAAAGCAATTGCTTTAGTCCAGAATGAAACATCAAGCTTGACTTCACGATCAAGTTTTTCTCGAGTTAATTGTAGAGACCCATCATAACAAGCCTTGAATAGTTCACATGTATTCCAAAAAACTGGGTCTTGATCAATGGTTGGAACTGATAAATCTTGTGATTTGATTCGTTTAACCCGTTCCGGAACTGATTTTGTTTGTCTTTTTGATTTTCGTTTCATTGCTTTGGAAATATGATGAATTCATCTCCATCAAGTTCATGGAAAATTGAAAATTATAGAACCATGAAATAATAATAAAAAAAAAGATGAGTCGATCATATACTTCAGTATCTACAACAAGAAATAGACAAACTCTAGACTATCGAAAGAATGCTGGATTTACTTCACTCAAACTAATTGATAAACCTGAATTGAGACGAATCGCTGAATTCGCTAGTAAAATGTCAAGAAAGGCCACATGTACTAAGGAATATCGATTTCATCGATTTGTGGGGAATGGAGAGTTTGGTTTAGCGAGTACTCTGATTGATGATCAAAAGAAAGAATGGGTAGTTAAAATTCAACGCATCAAGGACAATGGTTCATTCAAATTAGAAATCAATACAATGAAAAGATTCTCTTCCATTGGAATAGGTGTCGCTGTTAAATCTTATTGTTATGTAAAACTAGGTAAAAGAAGAGATATGTGTGGATTAATTATCATGGAAAAGATTGATGGTACCATACTTCATTTATTAGACTCTACACAAAGTAAAGATATTCTAGATAGTATAGGAGAACAATTAGTGAATATCGTCAATATCATGGATCGAGAAAATATAAGTCATAACGATTTACATTTTGGTAATATTGGTTATGTATTGACTCTAGATAATCATGGTAACGATATCATTACCTTGAAACTTATTGATTTTGGATGGGGTTCTTATGTACGAAGTTTTACAGATGTAAGTATTTTAAATTTAGGTAGAGCTATTTTTAAAGGGTTTGAAAGATGGCCTAATGATATTGATGATTATAAAAAGATTCGAGCAGAATCCATACCTAATTATGAATATCTTCAACATACATGGTGGCCAAGATTACAAGCCTTATTTCACAATAAGAGTTTATTAAATACCAAAGAAGACTTTGATTCTTTGAATGATGCTTATCTTGATTTATTTAATGAACAAGTAAGAACATTGCAATTTGTACCACGTCACGATCCCGATTCGGCTCAAGAACCTTTAGTGAATATTTTATCAACTATTGTGTTGAATGCTTCCTGTACCAATGGATATGAAAAACCTTTACCTCATCCACAAGCTAAAGGACTTTATATCATAACCCATGAAGACGATGATCATCTAAAACAATGTATCAAGATTCAACCCATTGAAAACACTAGAAAAGGTGATTTATCTTGGGAAGCTGAAGTCGCTTTATGCAAACGATATTATAGTGAAATATTACTTTGTCCAGATCCACCTCTACATTGTAAAGAATTTGTAAAATCCACCAAAGAGCTATATGGAATCCTAGTCACGGATAATATAGAACATACATTAGAATCATATCTTGATCATCACCAACATAAAATGAAAACTAAAGAGATTCAGGACATTGAGAATCAATTATTTTCACTCATTGATGGTTTAGAGAGATGTAGTATGACCTATGGAGATCTTGGTATTTATAATATTGGCTTGAATGTATCTTCAAGAGGTAAGATATCGTTACTACTCTTCGATTTTAGTCATGGTTCCATTTATCGAGATCATTCTCCATTGGAAATTCTATCACTAGGTAAAAGCTTACTCAACAAATCAGGAAAAGCTTATGATTCGTTAAAGAAGAAATGGGAAAGTCGTTATGGTCCAAGATATGGGGATTTACACAAAGATATAGAACAACAATGGCAAACCATGTATAATGATTTTGAAATCGATCGACTCATCTCAAGTAAAGATATTCAAAACATTCAACCTTCGAAAGAAGATGATTTATTAATTGATCAAATCTTTCAGATGAGTGAAAAAAGAGTTGCTACTGAAATACCTTATCCTAGAGCTGTTATGAAATCTGATGAATCTGCTACTGTTATCGATTCGAATTCAAAAAGTTTACAACAATCCAATTTAAAACAAAAGAGAGAAATCATAGAATTAACCGATTCGTTATAGTAAATGAAACTCCAATACATAATAAATCAATTTATTTATTTTCGTTGACGATTATGTTTGAAAAACAGTGCGTTTCTCATAAACCTCTTTCTCTTTTGTTTGAAACTCGTAGATGGTACATTTAAACGAATAATATCTCCTCTTTCAAACTTTGGTTTCACAGTTTGTTTTGGTTCTTCTAATGCTTGAGAATTAGTTTGATTTGAGTTGTCTAAAGGAGAAAAAGATACTTGATCCGTTTTGATGGAATGAGTTAACGGTTCCGAATTGACTCTTTTGCGTCCTCTGGAGGTAGTAGTTTCTTTTTGTGACTCAAAGTTAAAATTCCATTCATTTTTGTTTTCGGTTTTCAATTCATAAGCCATGGATAGAAATCGAGTAGTCTTGTTGGAATCATCACTGATTAGAATATCCTGTATTTCATCCAATACTTCTGGTGTTATTTTGACATTCTTGTCAACAAACCATTTCAATACTTGAAAAGCCTCTCTTACATTTTCAATCGAAATATTTATAGGCATAGGTGGAAGATCAGGTAAATCACAACCAGAAGAAGAACTTGAATCAGAAGAATCCGTATCCGTATCAGTATCCGAATCCGAGTTTGAATCACTCCCAAAACTTGACGCCATCCAATGTAGTAGGAATGGAAGCGCAGAACAAAGGACAATAAGTCTTAATTGATCCAATACGAATGGCATATCTTCTGACATTTCTTTTATAGTTTTTGATCACAAGATATAATTTACCTAGTTTCGGAACTTTTTTCAATTTTCTGTACGTTAGATCCATATGATAAACAATAGTTCACAAATCATGTCTTATATTTCGGCAGCAAGTTGTTTTTTTCGTGGTCAAGAATGGATTCCAGACCTGAACGAATTTTCTCTTGAACCGATGAAACATGAAGAAGAAGACACAACAAAAATCCAGGACTCTAGTTGTGAAGAATGGGAACGATGGTAACACAAATTGTTATTTTATATAACTTTCTAATGACAAAAAAAAAGGTTAAATTCATGGACACTTTCACGTAATGATGAATATAAGTTGGCTCAATTGATTCAATGGGCAGCTGAAAAGATGGTTACACAATCCATACTTCATGAAGAACATCAATCCACTTTGGAAGAACAAGAGAGTAATCGAATCAAGTTTGAGAAATCACAAAGAAAGTTCTGTTGGAGACCTGAACTTGATAATTGGACTTCAAGAATACCACCAATGCTTCACGGACTCTCCAAAAAGACAGCAGAAGATCGATGGGAACAATCAAAACATCTCATTGCAACCATCAAACAAAGATATAATCAAAATGTGGAATAAAATGATTTGTTTTGTTACGCTTCTTGTCTTTTTCTTACATGAAAAGTTTTTGGATTCCTTTCACCAGGAAAAGGTTTAAATGAATGTAAGACTGGAATATTCAACTTTGCACAAGCCATACGATAGGTTTTGACAGCAATAGTATACGCTTGAGCAGGATTGGAATACATAACTTCTCTTCCTTGACTTGCGTTGATCGTTGCTCGATGTTCAAACATGAATTTTGAAATGTGTTCAAAATTTCCTTTATCCAAATGTATAGTAGAATACATCTTTCGAAAATCAACAATATATTTCAAGGCCAATGCTTTGGGAATTTGCTCATGATAAAATAAATTGGCCAATTTAAACAATTCATCCACAAGACCTTTAGAGTCTCCTACTGAGTAGGGACAAAGAAGGTTAGCCACCAATTCTCTTTCAATCTCGTCAAAACTTCGGCTTGCCATAATTATCAAAGGGTGGGTGGCCTTCTTTTGTGAAACAAATGGGTGGGTGGACTTATGTTCTCTTTTGATACCTTAGTATCAAACAGCGGAGCTTGGGGCTTTCTTGATGAAATCAAAGGACGTTAGAAGGAACACTCGGATCTTCTTTTTCCTTTTTGTTCTTTTTTTTAACAGTCTTGTCTCTTGGGTTACCTACAAGATCAAAGACATGACCCATAGGTTCTCTTGTATAAGCCCATTGTTCGGTGAATATTTTTTTAGTTCTTTCCTCAGTCGACCTATTGAGTCCTGATCCCTTTTGATGTAATGCTACAGCTAGTATAGCTTTGCGGTCTGTTATTAACATTTTTTCGACTTGAGTTGATATGATGGCTTCAAAATTTGCACCTATATTTAATCCGCTGCGAAGAAACGCTTCCTTATCAAACGGACATCCATGATCTATGTAAAATGATAATAATGCTTTAAATTCACCTTCATTAGAAAGTATATATTGTCTATTTAACATGGACATGATGTGAAAAGCATTTCGACGACTGGCCGAAAGTATTTTCATATTAGCTTTTTTTTCAACTAATAATTGAGCCACCTTCAATGGTTCACTTCTATAGTTTTCTCCAATAGTAATAGCAGCTAGTGGAATGATATGTTCTCCTACTGTATCACTTTGAACATACTTATTCTTGGAGGAAAGAGTAATAAATCGACCAGGTATATCGGGATCAGCTCCTGCGTTGAGTAAAGCTTTTGTAAGAGCTTGAATTGAGGCTTCATGAGGATGAGATACAGTACACAATAATGCTGTAGTATTCATTGACATAACGTTAGGATTTGCACCATGTTCCAACAATAGTTTTACTGTGTTAGGAGTTGTTCGAATAGGCGTTATCCAACTACGACCATATCGATCTATAGAGAAAATGAGTGGAGAAACACCAAAACATAAACCAATATTTGGATTGGCTCCATGTTTTAGTAATAGTTTTACTATTCTTTCTTTTTCAGATTGATCTATTTCACTACATAACACCCTTGTCAAAATGGTTTTGTCACCTACCAATCTATTTACGTCAACATGACTCGACTTCAATAAATTGGTTACCATCTTAAGATCTCCAGCTTTGCAAGCATCCCATAATTGCTTATTTTGACTTGAATCACGTCTAGGACTATCGGGACTTGCTTCTCTTTTCGAGTTACGTGATTTAGGAGAACTTGGTTTAGGTCTTGGACTCGCTGGAGGTGAATCATCAATTACAATAGGATTATGTTTAGGAGAACTTGGTTTAGGACTGGCTGGAGGTGAATCATCAAGTACAATAGGATTATGTTTGCTTAATCCTCGACTATGAACACCACATAGAGTATGTCCTAACAAAGCCTTATTTCTACAAGGAGTACCACTTTTTGTAACTTGTACACAATGACGACGACTCATTTCTCTTTTTTTTTTCTTCGGTTGTTAAAATATTTAAAATTTTTTTTTTGATTTCACCACCATTGATCAATTGTATGTGGTGGATTAACAAGAATTTTATGTTCTACTTTGACTTGTTTATGATGTTCAGCATATGGATCTGTAGTATAAATAGTATCAATTGTATATGGAATATAATCGAGACAATAGATATTCTTGTTTGTAATGATATAAGGAAATAAAGAGTCATTCATACCCAATGTAGAAATAAACTGTTTGATCCTCTCATAAGCCTTCATTTTAAACGAACTTAAACACTGACTTATGGATACATAAGACCCATCAGACCATTTTAATAAAAGTCGAGTTGACCAAAAGTTACTCTTTTCTGAAACATAACATTTTTGAAATGAAATAACTCTTTTCGATAATTGTGATGGAATAAACTTTTCCTCTAAAACTTCTCGATCCTCTGGTGAATAAGTATTCCATAATGGATCAAACTCTTCGAATGACATTTTATTCTTATTTACATGTTTATTAACTTCATCCATATAATAGATAATTGCAATTCCAGCCTTTTGAATTGACTTCTTCTGATTATAACGAATATCAACAATAAAATATAAACAATAATTACTACTAATATAATACATGTTTTTTTTTATTCATTATTTTCAAATACATAGAAAAAAAA
>Ga0214923_10001754_pt1 | contig 30195 bp, 47 predicted proteins | sample LL1510_MetaG_FD_177993 | JGI IMG/M metagenome (GOLD analysis project Ga0214923, IMG submission 177993) | Freshwater microbial communities from Lake Lanier, Atlanta, Georgia, United States - LL-1510 | ecosystem: Environmental > Aquatic > Freshwater > Lake | place: USA: Georgia | collected...
GAGCATATGAAGCAATATCACTATGCGTGGGACAACGATAAGAAAGTTCTCAGTAAAAAGCCGGTACACGACAAACATTCGCATTTTGCCGATGCTGCAGAAATAATTGGACAGGTATGGAAAATGCCGGTACAATCAGAAATTGAAAAAAAGCCGCGTTTTTTAGCAGATTTGACCGCAAAAGAGTTATTTTGGCCGCAATTTGAGAAAAAACCGCAAGAACCACGTTTTTAACCCCTTTAGTGGATAGAAAAATGACCGTCAGCAATAACTTTGGTATGTATAAGCAGATAAGCGCCTCCGGTAACGTAAATCCGGCATCTGGCGTTCTGGTGGGTATTTTTGTATCCGCAGCAAGTGCTACCCCAACTATCACCATCTATGATAGCGCGACTACTACTACTACGGCGCCTATTGTAGCCGTATTCACGCCGGTAGCAGCTACTTATTACCCGATTCCTGCAACATATGCGAATGGGTTGTATGTAGTTATCAGCGGTACAGTCCAAGCTACGGTTATTTACGCATGAGCGCCAGCTGGTTTTTTAAGCGCCCACCTCAAGCTCCTGCGGCTCAGAGTGTTTCTGGCTCGCCCTATTCTTATACTAATACTTCAAAAGATAAGCAGATTTGCCAGGTATCGGGCGGCACGGTAAGCCTTATTGAAATAAACAAGGGTTCTGGGTTTGCAACGCAGGTTGGCACTTCTGGCAATTACACGCTTTTCCCAAACGAGATTATACGCATTACGTACAGCGTCGCTCCAACACATAATATGGTGCAGCACTAATGGAAAACGAAGCAGAAGATACCGTTTTAGACGAACACGCCCGCTGGGTTCAGGAGATTCAGAACTATGACGCAGAGGCACAGAAATGGGTTGACCGCAGCAAGCGGATAATGAAGCGTTACAAAGATGAGCGCTCAACCCGTGAAACTACCGATGGGGTTCGCCGGTATAATATCCTTTACAGCAACGTGCAGACGCTTTTGCCTGCGTATTTTAGTCGTACACCAAAAGCTGACATTGAGCGCCGTTTTAAGGATAAAGACGATGTAGGCCGTATTGCTGCCGAGGTCTGGGAGCGCAGCGTTGAGTATTATATTTCCTCTGGTTCGTTCCATCATATTGTAAAACAAGCTGTCGTTGACCGGCTTTTATGTGGTCGCGGCATGGTCTGGGTACGTTACGTTCCCCATATGGGAGATATGGAGATTTCTGACGAAGGTGTCCAGATTACTGATGACGTTGATGAGCAGGAAAAACCGCAAGAGATTAAATATGAAGAAACCGTATGCGATTACGTATATTGGGAAGATTTTGGCCATACCGTAGCTCGCACATGGGAAGAAGTACGTGCTTGCTGGCGCAAGGTATATCTTGACCGCACAGAACTTGTTGAGCGTTTTGGTAAAGAACTTGGTAGCGAAATACCATTGGATTATAGCCCCAAAAAGCTTAACGACGAGAAAATTCACGATGCGCTAAAGAAAGCAATTATTTACGAGATTTGGGATAAGACCTCCCGTAAGGCCATCTGGCTGCATAAGGATTTCCCTAAAATATTGGATGAGCGCGATGACCCCCTTGGACTTGATGAGTTTTTCCCCTGCCCTCGCCCTCTGTTCCCTACCATGCTTAGTGACTCGCTTATCCCAATACCGGATTATGCGCAGTATCAAGACCAAGCAAAAGAATTAGATGAGCTTACTGGCCGTATCGCAGCGCTTACCAAGGCCGTAAAGGTGGCGGGTGTGTACGATGCATCTGCGCAAGGTATAGAGCGGTTACTCGCTGAAGGTATTGAAAATAAACTTCTACCTATCGAACAATGGGCTGTTTTGGGTGATAAAGGCGGTCTTAAGGGCGTAATGGACTTGCTACCAATGCAGGACATTATTAAGACGCTTCTTTCGCTTTATGACGCCCGTGAACGCGTAAAGAATGACCTGTATGAAATTACAGGTATTTCAGATATTATCCGTGGCGCATCAAAAGCCAGCGAGACGGCTACCGCGCAGAACATCAAGGGCAAATATGCCGCTCTACGCCTCGATGAAGGCCAAATGGCGGTACAGCGATTCTGCCGCGACCTTGTACGTATTATAGCGCAGATTATTGCAAATCACTTCCAGCCAGAAACTATCAAGGCTATTTCAGGCATCCACCTACTGACCAATCAAGAAAAGCAGATGGTTGTGATGCAGCAACAAATGACGGGGCAGCCACCACAGCCTCTTTCTGAAGAACAGCAGGAAATGCTGGCAAATCCATCATGGGAGGATGTTTTCGCGCTTCTGAAGGATAATGCCACCCGCTGTTTCCGTATCGACATCGAAACAGATAGCACGGTACGAGGCGACCAGGATGAAGAAAAACAAGCCCGTATGGAGTTTTTGACTGCTGCAGGTCAATATATTTCTCAGGCGGCAACGGTGGCGCGCGATACTCCAGAACTTACCCCACTGCTTATGCAGCTGCTTATGTTTGGTGTTCGTGGGTTCCCTGTAGGCAAACAGCTTGAAACTACGTTCCAGCTTACGCTTAATAAACTTGAGAAGAAACAACAGCAAGCAGAGAGCGCACCACCACAGCCTAACCCAGAGATGCAGAAGATTCAGGCGCAAATGCAGCTTGAACAGGCTAAATTGCAAGCAGCGCAGCAGGAAACTCAAGCTGATATACAACTTCGTCAAGCTGAAGCTCAGGCTGACATGCAAACCGAACAACAGCGTATGCAGCTTGATGCTCAGAAAATGCAGGCTGAGTTGCAGCTAAGGCAGGCTGAGATAGCGGCTAAAGTTAAGGTAGAGCAGGATAAACTGGCTGCCGATATGCAAATGCAGCGTGAAAAGCTGGCCGCCGAAATCCAGATGAAAAAAGAAATTGAAATGATGAAGCTGGCAATGCAGCAGCCAGATACCGAACCTGGTGCCGCTGAGATACTGGCACCGATGCAGGAGATGATTAAGGCAATGACTGCTCCGAAGAAGATTACACTGGATAATGGACGTGAGGCTACTGTTGAGGTTGCATAATGACCACAGCTTTTCAGTCAAACGCATACCAAAACAATGCTTTTCAAATCGACGTTTCTACTGGCGATACTCACGACGGTGTAGATGAGCACGTAAAGCGGTTCTATGCCAGCAAACGTGCGGCAAGTATTAAGAAAATATACGAGAATCTTCCGAAGAATGACCGAAAAGTTATTGCAGCGGTTGATGCTTACCTTCCACTTACAACCCCTGAACGAGTGGAATTACGTCAGCAGGCAAAGTACGTTGTCAATGAGTTGCCGTCATTTGACGAGATAAACCTTTATTATATCATGCAAAACTATTTAGCTCAACAACGGTTTTTAGCCGCTATTGGGTACAATCTGGATGATGAGTTATTATTTCTTCTTGCAAGCATTGCGTGAATAGTCTATACCTTGTGGTATGGGCAAAAAATTTACACTAAATAAAGATGAACTTGCGTTACTTGAAACGCCATTAGCACAGCTCCCAAAAGAGTTGCGTCTCCTTGCCTTTGCTGTGCAGGACAAAATACATAATCACAATTATGAGTTGAATAAAGAATTTGTTTCTTCGGCGAAACTGCGCCCAAGCATTATTTCAGACTATATGCCTGGAGGGGCTATGTCGGCGGTTCAAAGTCAGGCCGATGGTAAGATGTATGACAGCAAATCTGCCTACCGCAAAGCCCTTAAGGCAGGCGGGTATATTGAAGTAGGCAATGAGAAGCAGGAAGCCCCTAAAGACCGTGGGGACTACAATGTTAGGGACGCGCTTAAACAATCAATTCAACAACATTTGGGGTAATTATGACTGACGAAATCGAACTGCCACAGGATGAAACTCCCACACCGGATGAGTCCATTAGCCTGCGCGAAGAACTTGAAAATGCTTTTAAAGATGTGCGGGAAAAGCCTACTGAAGAAGAAGCCAAACCCGCCGCCGAGCCAACCGGCGCCCCTCCGGTTGTGCCGGAGCAGCCGCAATCTTCAGTTGAGAAGGTCTCTCCCCCGAACTCCTGGACTGCGGCTGCAAAGGCAAAATGGGAAACTATTGACCCTGAACTGCGCTCTGAGATTCTTAAACGCGAATCCGCGGTAGAAAAGGGATTTAGCAAGTTTGATGAAGAACGCTCTGTAGGGAAAACTTTTAAAGAGGTTATCAGTCCCTATATGCCTATCATTCAGGCTGAAGGCGGCACTCCTATCACAGCTATTCAATCGCTTCTTAATACAGCCTACCAGCTTCGCACGGCCACGCCGCAAGCTAAAGGCCAACTTCTTATGCAATTGGCGCAACAGTATGGCGCCGATATGTCACAAGTTTCTCAAAGCCAGCCCGCTATTGACCCACAGTTGCAAGCCATCCATCAGGAACTTGCACAACTGAAAAATGCGCGTCAACAGGAGCTGACAATGAGAGAACAGCAAGAACAGGCTGCCGTACAAAGCACCATTAGTTCCTTCGCTGCAGACCCTAAAAACGTCCACTTTGAATCAGTACGAGCCGAAATGGCTGCCTTACTGCAAGCTGGCCGCGCTAAGGATTTGCAGGAGGCTTACGACATGGCCGTATGGGCAAAACCTGACATTCGTTCCACGCTACTTCAGCAACAGATTGCTGAACAGGAGGCGAAGCGAGTGGCTGATGCCAAGGCTAAAGCTGCGGCGGCACGTAAAGCATCTGGCTCGGTTACAGGCTCACCCGGCGCTACAGCTCCGAAAGTCTCTGCTAACCAAGAAAGAAGTTTGCGTGAAGAACTGGAGGCGCAATTTGCTGCCGCCAGAAACAGCTAACTCACAAACAACAAAGGATTAAGTTATGGCTATACCATCTAGCACCATGACGGAAATCGTGACAACGACCCTGCGCAATCGCACAGGCAAGTTGGCAGATAACGTCACGAAAAACAATGCCCTTCTGAATCGTCTGAAGAAGAAAGGCAAAGTTAAAACTGTCTCCGGTGGCCGCACCATCGTACAGGAACTTGAATATGCGGAAAACGGCACGTACAAGCGCTATAGCGGTTACGAAGCACTGAACATCTCCCCTTCGGATGTGTTCACCGGTGCTGAGTTCAACTATGCACAGGCTGCTGTAGCAGTATCTATCTCTGGTCTGGAACTGATTCAGAACAGCGGTGATGCAGCTATCATTGACCTGCTTGAAAGCCGCATCAGCAACGCTATGCGTACCCTGACCAACAACATCGCTGTTGACATCTATTCGGATGGCACGGCTGATGGTGGCCGTCAGATTGGCGGTTTGCAGCTTCTCGTAAGCGGCACCCCATCTACTGGCACTGTTGGCGGCATCGACGCTTCTACCACGATTGGCTCGTTCTGGCGCAATATTGCGTTCAGCTCGGCTACTGATGGTGGCGCTGCTGCAACCTCCGCAAACATTCAGTCTTACATGAACCGCACCGCGCTCCAGATTGTTCGCGGTACGGATTCTGCTGACCTGATTGTTGCTGACAACAACTACTATCGCCTCTATCTGGAAAGCCTCCAGGCTATCCAGCGCATCCAGTCGGAAGATATGGCTGCTAGCGGCTTTAGCTCCCTCATGTACTACGGTGCTGGCAAAGCAGCTGACGTTGTACTCGATGGTGGTGTCGGTGGCGGTACTCCAACCAATACCATGTACTTCCTGAATACGGATTATATCTTCTTCCGTCCTCACGTTGACCGTTTCTTCACCCCGCTTGGTGATGACCGTTTTGCGGTGAATCAGGATGCAATGGTTAAGCTTGTTGGCTTCGCTGGGAACATGACTGTTTCCAACCGTAAGCTTCAGGCCGTACTCAAAGCATAAGGAGCAAAAACTATGACTTATACATTCGCTTCTAACACCATTGGTGCAATTGACGTAACCACGACAACCACCATTGCTCCAGGTGTATCAAACCTGCCATCTACCGTACTTGAAGCCCAGCTTGGCGAAATTCGCACGGCTTGGGACCCAACTTACGGTTATGGTGAGTTCATCTACCTGAAAATCCCAGCTTCCACTGCAATCACCGCAAATTTGGTTTATCAGTGGACTGCCGGTTATGCGGTTGCTGCACTGCCTGTTCTTGCTACTTCCAAGAACACAGGCCATCAGGTTGCAGTTGCTCCGGCGGCGGTGGCTTCGAGCACCTCAGTTCAGTATGGCTGGTTCCAGATTCAGGGTCAGACCCCTGTTCTGAAAACCGCTGTAACTGTGTCCCCTGATTCGGTTGTGTATGCCTCTGGCACCGCAGGCCGTATTAAGGTTCTCACTTCAGCAGGTGGTCAGATTACCGGTATGCGTACTGCTAACGCAGCAACGGTAACATCGACGACTTCGACTGTACTTTGCTATCTGAATCGCCCAGCAATGCAGGGTCAGATTACCTAGTACCAACTACGGGGGTGGGCTTAAAACGTCCACCCCTACTTTTATGGGGGCTAAAAGTGCTAAATTTTGTTTGCGTGAATGCGGGTGATTATTTGGGGAGAGGTGCGGAATATGTAAATATTCTGGCCGACATGGTGGGGAGAAACCTACCAGAAAAAACAGCCTATAAATTCATTTGTTTTACAGACACTCCTGATGGCATAGATTCTGCCGTTGATATACGCCCATTACCAGCCGAAGGACTGAAGGGTTGGTGGAACAAGGTGGCTTTATTTAAGAAAGGCCTATTCCCAGAAAATGACCGGATTATCTATCTCGATTTAGATACTTGCATTGTAGGTGCTCTCGACGGGATTATAACGTATGATGGCGAGTTCGCCTTAACCCGTGACTTCTTTCGTCCAGATACCTTCCAAAGCGGAGTTATGATGTGGCGTTCAGGATTTGGTGCCCATCTGTGGGATAATTATGTTGCTGCCGGATGCCCAGATATTGATGGCGGCGACCAAGTATGGATACGCAATAATTCCAAACCAGACTGCCTGCAGTCAATTTTCCCGCTGTCTTTTGTGAGCTACAAGGTTCATTGCCAGAGAATGTTCCCCAAATCTGCAAAGGCCGTTTGTTTCCACGGTCTCCCACGACCCCATGAATTCCCTTCCGAATGGGTTAAGTATGTTTGGAAGATAGGCGGCGGCACAGCTTTAGAGTTGCAATGCGTTGGCAATATGGCTGAGACTGACCTAATAGAAAATATCCAGAACGCTTGCAAATTGCCCTACGAGCGTGTGAAGATAGAAACACCGCATGATGGCCATGCCGTTATAGTTGGCGGTGCTCCAAGCCTTCTTAAAGCAATGCCGGAAATAAAAATGAGGGCTGACCATGGTCAAACAATCTTCGCCACCAACAACACCGTTTCTAGCTTACTACTAGATGGCATTGTGCCAGATTATCAGGTAATACTTGATGGCCGAAAAGAAAATGCAGCGTTTGTTGGTAATGTGCCGTGTATGTTGGCTTCACAGTGTCATCCTGCTGTATTTGAAGCTGCAAAGGAAAATCCAATAACTATTTGGCATTCATTTGCCGATGGACTTCAGGAAATTGTCAATGATGATAGCGCTTTTATTGGCGCTGGGTTATCATCAGTAGGATTAAAAGCTATAGCTCTTGCCTTTACTATGGGGTACCGTAAAATCCATATTTACGGTATGGATAGCTCATATACCGATGGCAAGCACCACGCTTACCCGCAATCACTTAATGATGGCGAACGTGTGATTGACGTTGAATGTAACGGGAAAAAATATACTTGCGCACCATGGATGGCCGTACAAGTAGAAGAATTTAAGAGTCTGGCAGCACTTTTAGTCGCAGAAGGTGTTATTCTGACTGTAAATGGTGAAGGTCTATTACCAGACGTTACGCGCCTTTTAGGCAAAGCCCCACCAGAATATGGAGAAATAGAACAGCGAGACGGGCTGTGGTGGCCAGCAAATGATTATATTTGCCATCAGGCTATGCAAACTGCGGATGAAGATATTAACCTTATCTTGCCGTTTTGTAAAGAGAAAAAAGTTGCAATACAGGCTGGCGGCAATGTTGGTGTGTGGCCAAAGCGTTTAGCAAAAGAATTTGAGGCGGTTTATACGTTTGAGCCGGACCCAGTAAATTATGAATGCTTAAAACGCAATGTTCCAGAAGATAACGTGGTGATGTTTAACGGCGGGTTGGGGGATACGACCGGCTATGTCGGCATGAAACTTGGCACAAACAACTGCGGAGCGCACCGAATTGAAGGCGAAGGAGAGGTTTGCATATTCCGCATAGATGCCTTTTATCTCAAACAATGCGACCTTATACAGCTTGATATTGAAGGATATGAACTTCAGGCTCTTAAAGGGGCAATAGAAACCATCCAGAAATTCAAGCCAGTAATTGTTATTGAGGAGAATGGCTTATGTGAAAATTATGGGGTTAAATCGGGTGATACAGAAAAATGGCTAATTGAGCAGGGCTACCAAGTCGCAGCCCGAAATAAACGCGACATAATTTTTATTTGTAATAACCAACCTAAAGGAGTATAATTCATGTTTAGTACGCCACAAGTAAAACAAAGCGGCACTTCGCTCCATGTTGAACACGGCAATGATAGTAACCTATACGTTGAGTTCACAATGGAAGCAATCCATCAGACGTTTGAAAGCGAAAAGGAAGGACGCCCCATTTTCAAGGATGTCCCCCATGTTCGCATTATGTTTGCTGGGGATAAAACCAAAGTAGTTTTTCGCCCCGTTGAGGAACAAGATAAACGTCGGTTTGCGGCACAGTGGGCTGCTTTCGAGCGTCAGGAGGAGCAGGTGCAGGCTGGGACTCCGGTTACGGAATGGTCGCCGCTTACAAAATCCGAGGCGATGGAACTAAAAGCAATGAATATTCATACTGTTGAATCTCTAGCAGCTTTGCCAGATACGGCAATAAACTGGCTGGGCGGGAGAGAAATGAGAAATAAAGCGCAAAAATATCTGGATGCGTCTAAAGACGTGGCGGTTCTTACAAAGATGGCTGCCGAAAACTCTAAACTGCAGGCAGATATTGAAGCCCTTAAAGAGCAAATTAAACAACTCGGAAAACCCAACAAAAAGGAATCTTAACTATGCCTATCGTACAACGCATTATGGGGTCTGGTATCCCGGCACAGGCTGCACAGAACATCAACGGTGATTGGTCTGGCGCCCTGACGGCAACCGGTAGCTCACAAGCAACCGCCCTTTTGCTTGGTAGTGTCGTAAACTCTGTGACGACCACTGCTGCATCTACCGGCGTCCAGCTCCCAGCTACCAGCCCTGGTGATTGGGTTTATGTTCATAACTCTGGTGCAAATACCCTGTCTGTTTACGGACAGACGGGAGACGCAATCCAGAGTGGTGCCGCAAACGCTGCATTTTCTGTTGCCGCCAATAAAGGCGCATTGTTCTTCCGCGTTAGCACGACCCTTTGGGGCGCAATTCTGACCGCATAATGGTAACGGCACCCCCAATTGTCCAAGCGAATAAGCTAACCCTCCTTGGCCTGATTAACCAGGCCACGGGGGAGCTTGGGCTGCCTCAATATACTCAAATTGTGAATAATACCGATTCACAGGCCGTTCAGCTTCTTGCTCTTGCTAAACGCGAGGGTAAGGAGTTTTTTAATATGGCCAATCGTATTGGTGGCTGGGAAGAATTGCGAAAACAATATATTTTCCAGACATCTGCTATTACTGGCTTGACTGGAAATACCACTGTAGGCTCGGCAGTTGTGACAAATATTAGTTCTACAGCTGGCATCGTTGCTGGCCGATGGGCGGTATCTGGCACAACGCTTGCATATGGCACCCGCGTTTTATCGGTTGATAGTTCTACTCAGATTACAATGGATAGCGTAGCAGTTGAAACAGGAACCGCTGTTGACCTGTCCTTTGGGCAAGATGCCTATACTATCCCGTCGGATTTTGCCTATTTTATTCAGCAGACTTATTGGGATAGAAACTTCCGTTGGCAGCTCCTTGGCCCCTTGTCAGCGCAAGAATGGCAGGTTATTAAGTCTGGCATCTCTCCTACTGGCCCACGCCGCCGATTTCGCGTGATGGGAGGCTATTTCTGGATTGACCCAACACCTACAGATTCTACATCAAACGAAGTATTCGAGTATTACAGCAATTCATGGTGCCAGTCCTCTACCGGCACTGCTCAAAGCACATGGGCAGCTGACGGCGACTATTACACGCTTGATGATGACGCGTTTATCCTTGGCCTGAAATGGCGCATTCTGGCTGCTAAAAAGCTCGATTACGGTCAGGAAAAGCAGGATTATGACATGCTCTGCCAGCGCCTTGTATCGCGTAATGGTGGGAATCGTGATATTCCTATTAATGCACAGGCAAGCGGTATGCATCTAATAAACAACGCAAATATCCCAGATACAGGCTTTGGCTCATGATATTACAGCGTAAAAAAAAAGTAAATACCGGCTTTAAGATAAAGAATATATCGATACCAGCACCGGTAGGCGGCCTGAATGCGCGTGATTCTATCGCCAACATGCCAGCCTCTGATGCCCTAATTCTTGATAACGTATTCCCCCGCCCAACTGACGTTGTAACGCGTAACGGCTATGCTCTACAAAACTCCAACCCTACAGGTTGGGTTGAGACGTTGATGGCATATAATGGCGTCACGGCCAATAAATTGTTCGCTGTTGATACTGGCGGTAATATTCGTGACGTAACATCATCGTCGACTGGCGCATCAGCCGCTGTAACCGGGCTCACAAACGCCCGTTTCCAGTATGTAAATTTTGGTACTTCTGGCGGCCACTTCCTAATGGCAGTCAATGGCGCCGATAAATTACGCGGGTTCGATGGGACAAGTTGGTGGAGAGATGGAGATGGTACACATGATATTACGGGTGTGGATACTACCAATATTATTCACATCAACATTTTCAAAAGCCGCGTATGGATGGTACAAAAAAACTCTACGCTAGCTTGGTACTTACCAATTAACTCAATAGCCGGTGCTGCTGTATCGTTCGATTTTGGTTCGCTATTCCGCCTCGGCGGTTATTTGATGGGTATTACTACATGGTCTATTACAAATAGCATGGGTACCGATGAATATTTGGTAGCAGTATCCTCTGAAGGTGAGGTGTTGATTTATAAGGGATATGACCCCGCATATGCGTCAACTTTTGCCCTTGCCGCACACTTCCGAATTGGCCGACCACAAGGAAGGCGCTTTTTCTGTAAATACGGGCCAGATGTCGTGATGATTACGGCTGACGGCGCAATTATGCTCTCAGCATCTTTGATGACTGACCGTGCTGCACCCCAACAGGCTATTAGTAATAAAATAACTAACCTTATAACAAGCGATGTTCAAGCATACCCCAGTAATTTTGGGTGGCAAGTCATCTTATACCCTATTGGCAATAAGCTAATTATTAATGTTCCTGTTTACGAAAATGTGCAACAATACCAATATGTCATGAACACTATTACAGATTCATGGTGTAGTTATGGCAAACAAAACACATCATCTGCCTATCTAGCCGCGTGTTTTGAGATATTTAACGACAATATCTATTTTGGTAGTTCAAATGCCGTTTATCAGGCAGATACCGGAACTACTGACAACGGTGCCAACATTTTCTCGACTATAAAACCTGCATTTAACTATTTTGGTGCACGTGGTATCCAAAAGATATTTACGATGATTAAGCCGTATTTTCAGTCAAACGCTAGAACCTCGGTATTTATAGGTATTAACCTCGATTTCCAAGATTCCAATCCAACATCAACTATTCCGGTAGTTCCATCATCCAGTACGTCGCCGTGGGATACTTCGCCGTGGGATACTTCTTATTGGTCTGCCGACACATTTATCACTAAAGATTGGCAGTCAGTTACGGGTATCGGTAACGCCGCAACCAGCAAAATCATCATTGATGGGAAGTCTCAGGTATCTTTGCAAGCGATAGATTATGTATTCTCTACAGGTGGGACATTATGATTGTTGACTACCAGAATCAGGAATATATAAAAAAGTGGGCGGGAGCTATAATTGGGGTAGCTGATTTTGGCTTAAGCACGGCAATAGGAATAATGGAAGGCAATAAGCTCATTTGCGCTGTTATTTACAACAATTTTATGATGTCTCCTGAAGGCAATCCAGTATCTATAGAAATGAGTGTAGCAAGTGTTGACAAACGCTGGTGCAACAGGCATAATTTAGGTGTCTTTTTTAGATACCCATTTGTCCAGCTTGGTGTCCGTCGGGTACAAGCAACAATTGCAAAGAAAAATAAACCTGTACGCAAGTTTTGCCAAAAGCTCGGTTTTAAATACGAGGGAACTGGTAGAAAAGCATGGCCATTAGGTGGTGATGCGTGTGTATATTCGATGTTAAAACCTGAATGTAAATGGATATAAAATAATGGGAAAATCGACACCTTCACAACCAGCAGCACCAGACCCAAATACAACGGCTAAAGCGCAAACGCAGTCTAACAAGGAAACAGCGCTTTACAATTTTGGGTTAAATAACCCCAATGTTATTAGCCCGCTTGGAAGCTCTACATTCGTACAAAGCAATACTACGCCAACCTATAACATGGATGCGTACAATTCTGCGCTAAATGCGTGGAAGGCTGCAGGGAGCAAAACCGGAGCACCAATTGAGGATTACCGTACATGGCAAAATCATCAGCGCGGTACTGCAAACTCGACTAGGGAGAAATATGACGCCTATGTTGCGGCTAATCAGGGTAATGCTGGTTCAATGCCTACCCTTGAACAGTTCAAAACAGGCGAAGGTGGACAGCCCCAGGTCAGCCAAACTATCAAGCTGTCGCCAGAACAACAGCAGCTTTATGATTTGCAGACAAGTCAAAGCATTGACCTTGGCAAACTGGCAACCGCACTCCAGAGCCGAGTCGGGCAAGCACTTAACACACCAAATGTAAACCCAGAAGATATTAACGCTCTGTCAAAACAGGCGCAGGATTCTTATTATAAGCAGCAGACGCAGTATCTCGACCCACAGTGGGAAAACTCGCAGAAACAACAGAACGCTTCATTAGCCAATCAGGGAATCACGATGGGTTCTGAGGCATGGCAACATGCACAGGATGACCTTGCCCGCCAGAAACAGATGGCATACTCCAACGCGCAGATGAACGCGATTGCACAAGGACCACAGAATGCCCAGCAGTTGTTCTCACTGAACAGCGCAGAACGCAACCAGCCGCTTAACGAGTTCAACGCGCTTCGTTCGCAGTCTCAAGTGTCGATGCCGCAGTTTGGGGGCGTTAATCAAACAAATATGGCTGGTACGAATACGGCACAGATTGCCCAGAATGCGTATCAGAACCAGCTTAATAGCTATAATCAACAGGTGGCGTCTAATAACAATATGACTAGCGGCCTGTTTAGTTTGGGTGGAAGCCTTGGCTCGGCTGCGCTGATGAACCCGGCACTGTTCGCTGGGTCTGACCGTCGCCTAAAAACGCGTATTGAGCGTATCGGTGAAACTAAGGGAGGTATTCCAGTTTATCGCTATAAATACAAGGGTGCAGATGACCTGCATATTGGCGTTATGGCGCAGGATGTTCCTCATGCCCGCGTGATGATGCCAAGTGGTTACTATTTCGTTGATTACAGCAAGGTATCGTAATGGCCGGATATATTAATCCAGTATCGTTTACAACACCTAGCCAAGCCAGCCCGCAAGCGCTCGCTCAGGGGTTAATGCCGCTGTCTGAAGTAGCCAACCAGCCTGGGCAATTTAGTGCAGTACAATCCCCGTCTATAAGTCCTGAAGCGTTGCTAAAAATGGCAGAAATGAGCCAGCCTAAAGCAACATCGGTTCAGCCGGGAAGCGGGTTAAAGCAAGATTTTGCGCAGGGTATTATGAACCCGAACTCGTCCACAGCGACGGGGGCTGGGTTATCTAACGAGTTCAAAAACGCTTTATATGGGGTATCCCCAACGTCACTATTTGCCAAAGGATTTTTCAATGGCTGAGACACCATCTAACCAAATGGCTAATATTATCCCAATTCTAGCCGCCACAGGCCACGGCGATGTTGCGGCTAAATTGCAGTCTGCGCAGATGCAGCAGCTGATGGCACAGCAATTGATGGCGGAGGGGGGTGCCCCAGAGGATATTAACAAGCTTGCCAATCCTGGTGGCCTTGTCGTTCCTTATAGCCCATTCCAGGGTCTTGCTAAGGCTGGCGATAAGATAGCTGGGGCTTATATGGCTAAAAATGCTCTTGCCGACCAACTGGCGGCGTATGGTGGTAGCTCTAACGCAACCCCTGGGCAGGCAGCCCTTGCAGGGGGATTAACTGGGAGCGATTCTAATATGCCGACAATGGCGCAAATGATGGTTCCCGGTGAGCTTGGGAAAGCATGGTATGAGCAGTCACATCTGCCAGAAAATACTTTCATGAAGGCAGCAGCAACACCATACACAGATGCTAATGGCGTGACAAATTGGGCTGCTAATAACCCAAGCTTTAAGGGCGCGGCTAGTCAGTATTTACCAAGCTCACCGACACTACAGGGTGCTGTCGCTCCCCCACCTCCTATCCAGCAGCAGGATTTACCACCCGCTGCACCTGTAGCCCCTCCAGCCGATGTGCTTACCGATAAGAACAAGCAGGATTTAAATACCCTTTACGGCACCGATGAGCCAGCAAAACCAGTAGAATTGAGTAGCGATAAAGCGCAAGAAGACAAATTCTCATGGCTGCCCAAAGGTGGCGGTGATGATATCGGCGCTCCGACTAAAGCCAATGTTGAGCAGGCTGGGAAGCTTTCTGAAAGCGGAATTAAATACCAAGAGGAGATAACCAAAGAAGCAAATGATGCGACTAAGGGCAAGCGCATAGTTGAGCAGATGAAAATTCTCACTGATGGGATTACTCCCGGCAAGCTTACACAGGCAAAGTCTGACCTAGCCGCCTATGGCGAGGCTCTGGGGGTGAATAAGGATTGGCTGGAAGGCCAACTAGGCAAGGTAGATAATGTGCAGGCGTTCAATAAGCTTACTGCACAGCTTGCTGTAGAGAATGTTAAGAATATGACATCCCGTGGTACGCAGATGGAGTTCGCTACCTTTATTAAAAATAACCCGAATCCAGACCTCAATCCTGGCGCATTAAAGCAGCTTATCGAATTTACTGGGAAATCTTTTGATATCCCACTTGAGAAGCAGCAGGCATGGGATACGTGGCTTAATAAGCGTGGCGGCTCTATCGGGCAATATTCAAAATTTGATTCGGCGTGGAATAAGCATCTAAGTGATAATATGGGTGAAAAACTGGCTCCCAACCCCATACAAACTCGCACCATTACTATGGATGATATAAACGCAGCAGCTAAAGCTCATGGGAAGACACCAGAACAGGTTATGAAGGACGCACAAGCGAAAGGCTTTACAATTGCCAAATAATTTTGATTTAGGCACAGAATTATATGGGGCACCTCCAGCAAAATTTGACTTGGGGACGGAGTTGTATGGCCAAGCAACACCGTCTTGGGGGGATAATCTTAATACATCTCTAAACGATATAATAATGAACAAACTTGCCCCCGCTGCGGCTAATTATAGCCAAGGCAAAGAGGGTGCAGGCATGTTGACTGGTGACATTGCTGGCAGCGTCGGGCAAGCTATTATGGCTATTCCTGGCTCTGGTGTGCAAACACTATATCAAAGCGCTCCAGAGGCCATTCAAAAACCAATAGCGGCGGTTGGAGATTATATAGCAAATAGCGCTCCAGTAAAATATGCGGGAGAGGTCGCAGCAGCTCATCCCGATGCGGCTCAAATACTTGGTAACATTGCTAGTGTCCAAGGCGGTGGGGCGGTGTTATCGGGCGCTCTTAATGCTGGTGCAAATTTGGCGGCTGACTCTACCGGGATGGGGCATGCAATGCCTGGGGTTCCCCCAAAGTATTCACCTGCCGACTACCAAGCTGCAATCAATAATACCTATGAGAAATCATTGCAAGCACGCAAGTCATTTTATGATTTTATGGATAATGCTGCAGCAGGACAAACAGTCAATGTTACCCCTATTGTTAATGATGCTAAAAATGCAATTGCTGAGATAGAAGCAAACCAATTCCATGAAGCAAGGTCGACATTGCCACGTTTACGCTCATTTGTGGCCAATTACGGAGAGTCTCCGCAAATGCCTTTAGCCGATGCCGTGGCTATGAAGCAGGATATTAACTCTGTATTTAACCCATCAAAATTTACGCAGAACTCGAAATCACCAATTTTTAATATTGGGTCGTATTTGGGTGATGCAATCGATAAAGCGTCTGCCAATAACCCGCTTTTTGCCAAAGCAAAAGCGCTTGCCGATACGAATCATGTCGAGAATATGGCAAATGCTTTCCAGAATAATGACCTTTTGGCGAAAAGTTGGACTCCAAAAGATTATAATGCGCAAAAAACCATAGACCGTGGGTTATCGAGCTATTTGCCGGATGAAACCATGCTGCGCCAAAGGCAAATAATATCTAATATCAAAACCCCAGAACAATTAAATGCCGTAACAAGGGTGCTGCCGCCAGATATGGCTCAGGAATTTCGCAATCAATTGGCGAAACAATTGACTGCCGGTTCTGGCGCATATCGTGTTGGTGAATTGGGTAATGCCGTCGGAGATATTACTCGCTCCCCAAAACACATATGGAATGCGATTGTTGGTGAGAAATTGTCGCCCGATAAAGCCGCGCTATTGGCGGCTACAAAAGCCGCATCTCCTCAATTAACTACCGAAAAATTGGCTCAGCAACTAATGTTACTTAAAGGCTTTGGAGATTAGATTTATGGTAATAGCAACCGGAAGCGCAAACGCGGCCAAAGTAACGCAAAATGCTATATATTCAAATATGAAAAACATAATGAAACCCCTTAAATATATGCTATTATACGCCATAATCTCTCAGGAGTCAAATAACCATGCCATTTAACGGTTCAGGCACTTTTACCCGCGTGTATAATTGGACTAATGACGCAGCAAGCGCCATTCCCATTACCGCATCTCGCGTAGATACGGAAGATACGGGCTTTGCAACGGGGCTGTCTAATACGATTTGCCGTGATGGCCAAAGCACGATTACAGCCAATATACCATTTAATAATAATAAAATCACCGGCCTTGCTACGGGAACAGCGGCAACTGATGCTGCTACTGTAGGTCAGGTGCAGGCTGGTACGTCTAACTGGGTCGCAGCAGGGGGTACTGTAGATGCTATCACCGCTACCTATTCCCCTGCTGTTACAAGCCTTACAGACGGCCTAGAGCTAAAATTTCGCTCGTCTGGCGCAAACGCTACTACGACCCCGACATTTTCACCCAACGGTCTGACAGCAAGGACAATAACTCGTATTGGTGGTCAAACGCTTCTTCCTGGCGATATAGGCGCAGTTGGTTATGAGGCTAGTGTTCGTTATAACCTTGCGAATACGCGGTGGGAGCTTGAAAATCCTGCGGGATGCCTTTCCGCGCAGTTTACTAATAGCGCCAGTGCAGTAAACTACTTTATCCTGAACGGGTCTGCAACAGGTGCTGCACTTACTATGACCGCTGCAGGTACTGACAGCAATATTGCCCTTCGCGCCCAGCCTAAAGGGACTGGCGGGTTTGATGTCTATACTGCTGCAGGTGCGGATAGGCAATTTAATGTTACAGCTGTAGCAAGTGCGGTAAATTACTGGTCATTTAGTGGAGCAACCGCCGGTAACCCTATCGTATTTACTGCTGCAGGTAATGATACAGATGTGGGTATAAAATACGGCTCAAAGGGCATAGGCCAGCATCTGTTCTACGGTGCGCAGGGGAGTACACTGTGCTTTGGCGCTGTTCCTGTTGCAAGCGCAGTAAATTATGTGCAAGTAACTGGTGCTGCGACCGGTGTTGGAGCAAGTATCTCAGCGGCAGGTGAAACTAACGTACCCCTGCTGGTGTCAGGCAAAGGAACCGGCGGCGTTCAAGTTACCGACCTACAGCCAACGACATGGAAGCGTTCAACCGCACAACTAGATATGACGTCTAATACTACACCTGCTACCATTACAGGTCTTTCTGTTACTGTTACCGCAGGCGCAACCTACGTCTTCGACGGATATGTAACGGGCACTGCTAACGCTTCAGGCGGAGCCAAAGTGGCTATTGGCGGGTCTGCCACTGCAACAACCTTTAACATGAATGCCGAGAACTTTAACGGCACAACGACAAATGCAAGAAGCTCGACAACTACGTTGGGAACTTCAGTAGGCGGCGCTACGGCTGTGTTCACCGATATTAAAGTATCTGGGACGATTGTTGTAAACGCTGGCGGTACACTTACACTTACATTTGCCCAGAACGCCTCTTTTGGTACTGCTTCAAGCGCTTATGTTGGTTCATGGTTGAGAGTAACGAGGGTAGCATAATGAAACAAATTGCAGGTATTATTACTGAGTTTAGTGTCGAACCGGTCGAACCTATACCAGATGATGCGATTCGCGTTGACTATAACGGAGAAACGAATATATTTACCGTATATCAAATAGGGGACGATTTGCCAAATGCCTGTTAGTCACGCGTTTACAAATACCAAGGCTGACGGTAATGATGCCACAGTGACACGCCCCTCGGATTGGAATGCTGGCCACGTTGTTATTGTAGATTTAGCCACTGAAGTTACTGGGATATTGCCAGCTGCGAACATGCAGTTTAACCCATATACCACCACTTACGCAGGAGCAGTTTAATGGCCGTAACAGCTTCTCCGATATTCCCGCAGGCAATTAAGAATCACCAGACGCAGATTGCAACTGCAGACGCAAGCAATCTTAAAACCCTTATAACTGGCGGTACAAATGGTACAAAGATTGAGGCACTAGTTGCAACTAGCACGGATACATCTGCACGTGATTTACAATTTGTATTAACTATAAGCGCTGTTGACTACATTTTAGATACCATTTCTTGCCCCGCTAATTCTGGTAATACTAACTCTATAGCGACCCTAAATATATTAAGTAACGCAACGCGGTTTTTATGGGCACCTTATGACGCTGCAGGCAACCGCTATCTTTATATAGCATCGGGGACGGCTTTAAAGGTACGCTCTCTTACCACCTTGACTTCGGCTAAGGTTATCTCAGTGATGGCAATGGGAGCCGACTTCTAATGCCGATGGATGGGGGTATATCTCCTAAACTCCCTACGGTTTTGACGGGGAGGCAGCCTTTCCGCGACTCTGCTGCACAGACGGCTTTTCAGTCAAAGCTCGGTCTTGGCACGATGGCAACCCAGAATGCCAACAACGTAAGCATCAGCGGCGGCTCACTAAGCGGGATAAGCTCTGTAAATAGCGGCTACTACTACGGCTCTTATAGCTATATCAGTTATTTGTATCCTAGCGTCTGCCAAGGTAATTATTTATACGCCACGACGCTGCTTGACGTACAGGCGGCTATGCAGCTTAAACCCGTACTGCATACTAGCAATGGGTATATCAGCGATAGCGAAACAGTAGTTCTTTGTGATGCAAGCAGTGCGGCTACTTGCACAGGCACACCCTCCACACCTTCCTGCTCATCTTATTCGACGCAGGGTGGATGCGAATCTAATACCAGCCACGGCTCCCAATGCTCATGGAACAGCGTCTATTGCCCTAGTTACAATGGCGACCAGACCACTTGCGAGTATTACCACTGCACTTGGGAAACCACTTCTTGCTCTCCATATAACTCTGACCAGATGACCTGCGAGAGTCATAGTGGTTGCACATGGAATACCAACTACGGGAATTGCTCTGACTTTAACGGAAGCGAAAGCACTTGCAACAGCACTTCTGGTTGCACTTGGAACTATAGCGACTGCCATGTGAATGATAACACAGACCAAGCAACCTGCGAAGCTAACTCTGGATGCTCTTGGGATTCCATGGGGAATCTCTGCAACGGTCAATACAACACCTCTTGCTCTGGCTCGTATGTTAGCGGTTACACTTGCGACGGCACAACCCCTACAGGGAATTGTGTAAGTTCTGGCTCTGAAGGGTATTGCTCCGGCACTGTCACCTGCGGCTCTATAGTAGATAGCGGCATTTGTAGTGGAGAGTCCGGCTGCTCATGGGTAACAGGCATTGCCTTGATTATGCCGCCCGGTAACGACGGTAGAACAGTTCGCATTCAAAAGGTGGATTCATCCGGTGGCGTTGTCACCCTTACCCCCTATTACCCAAGCAACCCGCAGTATATCCGCGCTGCATCAAGCTACACCCTTACGTCACAGTGGCAGGACGTATGGTTGACTTACTACGCCTCAACACAGACATGGAGCTAAAATGCAGGATATTACTTTTGCACAGTTTGAAGCCGCAATCGCAACGGGGACTGTTATTATTGACGTATGGAAGGACGATTGTCCCTACTGCGTACAATACGCTCCTATCTTTGAAGCTGCTGAGGCAGAGAACCCCGACATTACGTTCCTGAAGTTCAACCTCGCCATTAAGGACGTAACCCCGACGTGGATATCCACCTACTTCGGTAACGGCAAGCTAGATGCTCCTGCTACGCTGCTGCTAGAAAACGGCAAGCTCATCAATCGCAAGTTTGGCTTTATGAATGCAGAGCAGCTTGCATCATTCCTACGCCTGCGCTCCCTGAATGCCCTGTATCTCGAAAAGGGCAAGCTCATCACAGCGATTAACGTAGCTCATCAGTCTATGCGAGCTATCGAAGCCAAAGACCAGACTAAGCTCACGGATGAGGATTATCTGGAAAGGGGTAGGGCAGCGACCGAGATGGAAGTTGCACAGGCCACTATCACGCAAAAACTCAACCCTCAAATCGAAAACCTCTTAGCTCTAGGAGTCGCATAATGTCTTGCAATGAATGCGGATGGGATACCGCTGTAAAACCTAAATCGTGGTGGAAAACAGATTGCAAGTTGTGTTTAAGACTACGCTATAGTATTATAGCCATATGTTCTGGCATCTTACTATGGTGGGTCTATGGCTGAAGAAAAACGAAATCTCACTGATGAAGATGTCAAGGCTATTGCATCTGCTATACGCAACGAGATGATACATGAGTTCTATCAAGACCTTGGACATGGTTTCCTCGGTTTTGTTAAGAAAGGTCTGATGTACGGCCTGATGATGATAGCCGCATACGGGGCTATGCGTGGCTTTCATTCGATAGGGATTGACGATGGTGGACGTTAGGCTAGTTCGCATAAAGGCTACTGACACTGGAACTCTTGGCACCCTTACGCTTAACGGCAAGGAATTGTGCAAGACGTTAGAGCTACCATGGAAAGACAACGCTGATATGATTAGCTGCATTCCCGTTGGCACTTACGAGTGCAAGCCTTGGGATAGCGCAAAGTTTCCGAATGTCTGGGAGATTACCAACGTGCCGAATAGAGAAGCGATTCTCATACACTCGGGGAACACGATGAAAGACACCCATGGCTGCGTCCTTGTAGGACAGGGCTACGGAAGCTTCAACGGCATGTCTGGGGTTGTCAATAGCCGCAAAGCATTAGAGAACCTCCGTGGCACTTTGCCGCATAACTTCACACTTACGGTATCACAAGCATGGACATAACTGGACTGGGTTCACTCTTTGATTTTGGCAGTAAGGTTCTGGAACGCATATTCCCAGACCCCAAAGACAGGCTTGAAGCTCAGACAAAACTGGAGCAGATGCGCCAAACAGGTGAGCTTGCCCAGTTGGCGGCTGGTACAGACCTCGCCAAAGGCCAGCTAGAGATTAATAAGATTGAGGCGAGTAATGCCAACCTTTTTGTAAGCGGTGCAAGGCCGTTTATCATGTGGGTATGCGGTATTGCATTTGCCTATACCTTAATTTTGCAGCCATTCATGATATTTGCTTGTGCCGTATATGGTAAGGTAATACCCCCTCTACCAAATATAGACACCAACCTTCTCGGTTGGGCGCTAGGTGGCATACTTGGACTGGGCACGATGAGAACCACTGAGAAAATTAAAGGTGTTGCAAATATCCGGTAATATCCTATAATCGGGTGGATTAATAATAGGAGTCCACATGATAGATATATCCGGTAATGTTTACGGAAGATTAACTGTTATCCATAAGGTTAAGGCTAAAAGCACAGCAAGCTCCTACTGGCTGTGCCGTTGCATTTGCGGTAAAGAGAAAACAGTATCTAGTGCCAAGCTAAGGAATGGTTTAACCCTATCATGTGGATGCTATAGGGCTTCGCTGAAAAACAACCTAATACACGGGATGGCTAATAAAACTCCCACTTACAGAACGTGGAAAGAAATGAGGCAACGCTGCCTGAACCCAAGAAGCGATAAGGCTAGGTGGTATTCAGGGCGCGGTATAAAAATCTGCGATAGATGGCTCCAGTCTTTCGAGGCGTTTCTTGAGGATATGGGTGAGAGGCCAGTAGGTAAGACCCTAGATAGGAAAGATGTAAACGGTAACTACGAGCCATCTAATTGTCGGTGGGCTACTCCACGGCAGCAGGCCGAAAGTAATCGTGGGTGCTTTCGGCGGGGTAATGCCCCTCATAACAAGGGTACGTCTAAATAGTTGCCTAATCCACATCTTGTGGTATAATCGCGGCGTAACCCCATCATGTATGGGAAAAGCCAATGATAGACGTAATCTGGCATACAACTCCAAAACCAAAGCCGCCATACTTGCGGTTGCTTTTTATGCTTGCCGTTATTGTAGCAGCAGCGTTTCTGCACGGGTGTACTAAACCTGCACCGTGGGATGGCATGGCATTCCCAACAGCCCCCTATTCAAAGATGGGGATGATAGGTAGCGGCTTATGACTCCGGAGGCCAAGCACCTTATAACGAAGTATAAGGGTGCTGGCAGGAAGCTCGGCATAGAAGAAGCAGCCATTATCGTAAACAACTATGTCACACGGCATGAACTCACGGAGTATCAGTATGGCGCTCTTGTATCTTTTGTGGATAACCGTGGCGCTCAGGCTTTCTACCAAAGCAAGCTCCTTAAAATAATCAACGAGGATTTCTACCCTGATTGGGAGCTACGGGCGTCTAAAGAGTTCGACAAGCCGTGCTGGTGTGTATGGCTTGGCAAGTATAATAAGAGCATGGCGATACGCAGAGCAAAGGAAAAGCGGCTATTCCTCACGCCGTTGCTGGTGGTGCATAACGTACCGGAGACGAAGCGATGACCCGCCTGTACCGTATGCCATATACCCAAGAGGAAAAAGATGCGTTCATCAAACGGGTGCTTGCGGGTGAGAGTATGCGCCAGCTACAGCGCGAGACGGGTATATCACGCGACACGTTACAAAAATGGATGGGAGCGTATCTTACAAAACACGGCATCAGGCACCCACGTCATCAACCCCCTCAGCATGAGCGTGAAAAAATAAATATCTACACCAAGAAGTCATTGAAAATCCTCATTTTCGACCTTGAATTATTGCCCAACTCTGGCTTCTTCTATGACCGCTTCTCCGATTTTGGGATACCACAACAGTTCATCCGTAAGCCAAAAGCATTGTGTGCAATAGGCTACAAGTGGTTTGGGGATGCTGATGTAACCGTACTGGCGACAAAGAAGCCATATGAAGATAGGGATATACTCAAACAGTTTGCACCAGTTTGGGAGCAGGCTGACTATGTGGTGGCTCACAATGGGGATGCCTTCGACATCAAGGCGCTGGGTGCTAGATATAAATACCACAACCTTCCATCCCTTCCTCCGGTAGCGTCAATAGACACCCTTCGCCTAGCCCGCCAGAAATGGGGGCAGTTTCTAAACGGCAATGGCCTTGACCACTTGGCAGAAATGGCGGGTTTAGGCAGGAAGCTCAAGATTGATGCTTCGCTATGGGTGCGCTGCGCCGAGGGTGACAAAGAAGCCATGGCAGAGATGATAGAGTATAACCGGCAAGACGTAAACCTACTGGAACTGGTGTTTGCGGATATGCTGTCAACCGTAAAACATAAGATAAACCATAACCTGTTTATTGATTCTCCGGTGAAAGTATGCAAGACTTGTGGACATGACGACTTGGAGCATAAGGGATATGAACTTACTGCGGCGACTTACCGCCATCGTTACAGGTGTAAAGCCTGTAATAGCTGGAGTACGCAGCCCAAAGGCAAAGGACGCTTATGAGATGCACCCGCTTGTCGCCCTTGCCTATACCACAATCGTAAACACGCTGGAAAAGGGCGAGGCTAAGGGGCATGAGAAAGACGGCTGGAGAACCACACCAAAGGAAGTACAGCTTTTAAAGGCTATTCGCCACGCGATAACCTCAATAGGGCTTGCCAACTATCCTGAGTATTTCAAGGACGATGAAACGGATATTGAGCATGGGGAGCAGGCTCTTGTTCGCTTCGACATGTATCTTCGGAACTTGTTAGACGAACGCAAACGGTCTGAACAGTCCCGCAAATAGGGCACTTAGGTTTATACAGGCCAACCTCGTTAGGTATATCATATATACGCGATACAGCGCATGATGTGCAGGCGAGGTCTAGTTTCATTTCGGCAGCTTACTTTCCTTGAGGACGGGGTGGCGGTGAGCATCGTTCGCCATCATCAGCAGTTGTGACATAATATCGCAGCGGTTATCGCCGCTAATCTCAACGGGGCTGGCGGTGTAATTCTCAATCTTGCCCTTTTCATTATAGTACACCTCATGCAGTTCGTACCATGGTTTATCTGGCGATTTTATATCCATATGGATTATGCGGTAGTTCCAAGTCATACCCCAACTCCTATAATCAGCCCAATAATACCATCGACAATCCGCACGGTCTTGCTCTTGCCACCAAGCGTAGCCACAACGAACAGAAACAGCCCGTGGAGCAGAAGAAGCCATAATACCGGATGTCCGAGCCATAGTATAGCTGGAATCGCTAGACAGCCCTTTATAACGCCATAGACGATACCGAGGTCATAGAACGCCCATTTGTGAGGTAATATACGGGTTATCTTAAAAGCCAAATCCTGCATCCATTGATATGCTCCGTCCTCACGCTGCGGCCATGTACCGCTAATAGCCGAAAACAGGACGTTAGCAGGCATAATGGTCATAACGAATACAACCCACATTCCGGCAAGCGTATCAGCTAGAGATAGGGTTTGCGCGTTGATGAGGATGAACGCCAAAATTAACCACTGCCAATGGCCAATTTTGCCCTCCCCTCTGGCCATGTTAAAAAGTGCGAGCAGGGCGGGTATTAGCATTTGTCCTCCGTTGGTTTGGTGCATTTCGTACAGTAATACGGGCTAGGCGGGTCGCACCTATCATGCCCATTATCAGCAACGCCACCGCAATTAGGGCATCTGCTAAGGGAATACTCCACCCTCTCTCTAACCCGTCCAGCGGCGGAATCTTCTAGGCCGCGTAATACAGCGGGGGGTATTCTCATAGCTTTGATGGCGGCGGTGGCTTGCTGTTGATATAGCGCCTTATATATACTGCTATTGTTCAACTCATCATAATTATCGGCCTCGGCACTATTGCATATCGCCCTAGCCACCCTTTCCACTTCCTCTGGGGTGGGGTGGTATTTCCATGCGGCTTGAAATCCCTTATAAAGCTCGCCTTCGTTATATACAAAATGATAACCAGACATAGCAAAAAACTTCCTCTCTTGCTTAATCCATTTATCAAATGCATTACGACACCAATTAGAAGGGGTGGGGGATGACGAAGCCGTGTCCTCATTGCCGCAAACAGCATTACTGCTGACTGCATCCCCCCGCTCTCCCTCGCTCTTGGCTGCTTCGTAGGCTTCAAGCCACTCAAACATAAGCATCGTTAATTTCTGATTTGGTACTTTCTCATGGGCAATTGCAGCCGCCTTCTCATCCACCTTACTCATAGTTCCTCCCCTATCCATCCAATAAATTTTATCCAGAGATAACAACCAATGCCGGAAACGGTTAGGATGCCAACAGCGGCTAACAAGGCGAAAACATTATTACTCATATTCCACCTCCACCCCTTGCTGTTTGAGAGAGTCGAGGACGGCTTTGGCAATTTCTCCCGCGTTGTCATCTATGAAGCAAAAATGCTCCCCTGTCGGTTGGCACTCGTACCACGCCCATGACGCGAGCGCTTTCTTGCACTTCTCCAGAGATACCTTTACGGCCTGCTGCTTGCGGAGGATGGCTGCCAGTTTAGTCAGATTAACGGGATGGGTTGTGTACCATAAATAATCACCATCAGCATTGGTTAGGGCGTGTCCACCTGAATGTTCTCTTATGCTATCTCGCAGCGCCTCAACCTCTTTTATAACATCAGTCATTTTGCGGCCTTTCTTTTGTTTGAAGCTCGTAAAACTTGTTTGCCTCTTGTTCAGTATCAAATATGTATTCCTCGACACACCGTGATTCTGGATAGCCAACATATTCCACTGAATATTTTCCATCTTCTTCTTGTGGCGGACACCAATATCCCATCTCCCTACTCCTTCAAGTTGCGCTCGCAGATGGCGAGGGCTTGTTTGGCTACAGAACATGTCAACGGATTGCTATACTCTGCCAGATACTCCAAAGCATCCCTCACCTTCTGCCAGTCGTTGCGTTGTTCGGGGGTCATATACGTTCACCTCCTGCCGCGGCTACAAAGGCATCAACATATATCTTTACCCTATGCAGCGCCTCTTTTGCGGTTTTACCTGATGGCCTGAATTTTCCATATTGAAAGCGCCCTTCGCTGTCTTTTACGGAGCAGTCGACCTCGCAAATTATTTCTGAATCAGGCAAATTAGGATTGTGGCGTGTTAAGGTTATGGAAGTGCAGTGTTTTAACAGTTCATCTAATATATCGGTCATTGGTCGGTGTCCTTTCTTGTAAATAGCTGATTGAGATAATTGCTTTCTGCCGATGGCGTTGAGCACATGAGTATTCTCTTTGGCAAACGGTTAAGCCCAAATATGTCTGGGGCATTACGCAGTTCATTTTCGCAAAGGTCGATGAAATGTTGAGTTATTTCTCGACCATCTGTCCATTTATCCCCCATCACTTCCCCCTGCTGCTGTCGAGGAGGGCGCTTGCCTCCCATAGTGTTTTGTCCGTTGTCGGGTGTTTATCCACGCGAGGGCGGCTAGGGCATGACCATGAACGGCCTTTTACTTCGCCTATCATGCGCCAGCCTGCCGCGCTCAAGGTTTTGCCGTTCTCTGCCGCGAGGATATACGTTCCAATGCGCTTATAGCCCAAGGCAAAAGCAGCCCGCGCAGCTGCGCCGTACAGGAAAGAGCAAGCATTGCGCGTGCCATCGGTGCAAAGGCGTGTTACCTCCAGCGTCAAGCCATCATCACGGCTTCGTGCCACTGGTCGCCCGACTATGACAACGCCCACAATTTTATCGTCTTTCACCGCGCCTATGCTGAATTTGTGACCGACAACCTTCGGGTGATGCCTGTGGTGCTGCTCCACAAAAGCATTGGCTTCGGCTAGTGTTACGGGACAGGCCATCACTCCCCCCTCTCCATCTCATCGCGTGAGGGGGTGAGGTAGGGGCGCTCGCTCAGAAAGCGCTCCAGCCAAACTAATCCAATAACCCTAGCTTCTGGCAGATAATCGGCAGGCCATTTAGCGTTTCTTCTAATTATATCTAGCACCTCATCCACCTCACTTTGTGGGGCGGGGCGGTGGTTCCATCCACGCTCGAAATGTTCAAAAGCCGCTTTTACGCTTGGAAGATTTCTATCCCCCGGAGCAATTTTATATTCACGCTCAAAAGCCTCCCTGCACTCATCAGAACTGGCTGGCATGTAAATGTCTTTGGTCATTTCATTTTCTCCACAAACTTATCCGCGCCGTATTGCCCTTTAATCAGCGTGGCGATTTGCTTTGCTGTGTAGGTGTCATCCAGACTCTTGCCAGTGCTTTCGACAAAGTTCTTCACACCCGCTGCACAAGCTCCAGTGAGGGCGCGATATATGCCAACCCACTCGGCACCTGTTGCCTTCTTGGGGAGTTCGCCATCAAACTTAGCAATTGCCTTATAAACCAAGTCTGCGCGGGCTTCTTTGATTGTCGCGCCATGAGCCGAGTTGCCTTTGTCATCGCTAACAACAAACAGGATTTTGCCTCTTTCGGTCTTGACCTTCTTAACGCCTGATTTATTCGAGATGACGCGGGAGAATACATTATCCGTAAAGTCAACCTCAACCCATTCGCCGCTCTCGACGATATACCAGCTATTAGCCTTGATTTTCTTGCCGTCCACTATGTCAGCTTTACCGCCAACGGGGATATAATTACCGTCCTTAAAGATATACTCGGAGGCCATCAGAAGATTGCCTTTGTCACCCTTAACGGCAGCGCGATAACCAAGGGCAGAACATGCGGCGTGTTCTCCGCTGCTTTCTGCCTTGCTGTGGTCGCCAGACGATGCTGCCGTGCTGGAGTGGCCAGACGACGCTGCCGTGCTGGAGTGGCCAGACGATGCTGCCTTGCTGTGGTCGCCAGACGATGCTGCCGTGCTGGAGTGGCCAGACGACGCTGCCGTGCTGTAGTCGCCAGACGACGCTGCCGTGCTGTAGTTGCCAGACGACGCTGCCGTGCTGCAGTCGCCAGACGACGCTGCCGTGCTGTGGTCGCCAGACGATGCTGCCGTGCTGTAGTTGCCAGACGACGCTGCCGTGCTGCAGTCGCCAGACGACGCTGCCGTGCTGTAGTTGCCAGACGACGCTGCCGTGCTGTAGTTGCCAGACGACGCTGCCTTGCTGTAGTCGCCAGACGACGCTGCCGTGCTGTAGTTGCCAGACGACGCTGCCGTGCTGCAGTCGCCAGACGACGCTGCCGTGCTGGAGTGGCCAGACGACGCTGCCGTGCTGTAGTTGCCAGACGACGCTGCCTTGCTGTAGTTGCCAGACGACGCTGCCTTGCTGTAGTCGCCAGACGACGCTGCCGTGCTGGAGTGGCCAGACGCAACATTCTGGCCAGCGGTTTTTTTGAACTCATCAAAGCCTGTGGTAGCGATACCAAAAACCTCATTCAGAGATTCTATGATAAGTTCGGCCTCTGATTTTTGTTTGGTCATGGTATTACCTTTTCAGCAATCTGTTTAAACACCGCCATCTCAGGCTTAATCTTCGCCTGTGACTCTTTCGGCAGCGCCTTGAACCACGCTTCTAACTCACCCATTCCTTTAGAGGCAGCAACACCAGCGTTACGTTTCAGAAGTTCTAACGTCTTATCCTCCTGCACAACCAATGGCTGCACGGTGAAGGGCTTACGGTTTGTACGTGATGCAGTAAGCGCCATCGTCAGCGGCTCATTGATGTGGCTCATATGACTGATACGCAACCCACCGACAGCCACACCCCCGAACACCACCTTATCGTCACGATAAAGGGTCATAGAGCGGCCAATGTAGTTTGACGTATCCGCGCCCCATGCGTTGATGATTACGCGTCTCATACTTTTACCGGGCTTATAAGGTTTTCCCCCATCGCCTTCGTAATGAATAGATACGGGTTGGTCGCCCATCGCTATCGTTACGTTGGTGATTTTGATGGTGCGCGACTGGCCGCCGATAAGGTCATCGGCGTTGAGCTGCTGGCTATTCGGTATTACCGTATCTAACATACTAGACATATTTAATCTCCCTATTAAACTCCCCAAATTTTTCTTTAGCTGCTTTTTCATATGCTTTAGCGGCTAAATCCTCATCGGTAAATAACCCAAGGAAAATAGATTTTTTATTTACCTGAATTTGGGCGTACCATTTACAATGCTGTTTATGCCAAAAGACGCCCTTATATTTTGATGTGCCCTTTTTGTTTGGCCTTCTGTTTTGGCCATTCTGAACCGGAGTAACCGTTCTAAGATTGCTTTTGCGATTATCTAAGCCATTGCCATTTATATGGTCGGTTCTAAACCCATCTGGCGTTTTATTTATAATTCTATGCATCATAATATGGGTGCGTTTTCCGTTAATTGGCGGTGAGTTTCTCATTGCATAAACATTCCCACTCGGACTAATGCATGCATGCCATTTCCATTGAGCAAGAAAGTCATAATCCTCCTCATCAACCAAAACATAATATCCTTTAGTAAGTGGTAGAATGCGGCCGTTCATTAAAACATCTCCTCTAGTATCTTACGTTCAGTTTTCGGCAACCCCACCGAGTTCTCATTATACGCTAGCAGTCTCTCCAATAGCGTTAATTCAAAGTTCTTCGCCGCCTCTATGATAGCTGCTTGCATAGC
>Ga0214923_10001755_pt1 | contig 30182 bp, 26 predicted proteins | sample LL1510_MetaG_FD_177993 | JGI IMG/M metagenome (GOLD analysis project Ga0214923, IMG submission 177993) | Freshwater microbial communities from Lake Lanier, Atlanta, Georgia, United States - LL-1510 | ecosystem: Environmental > Aquatic > Freshwater > Lake | place: USA: Georgia | collected...
AGCTGCATCAGAATCGCTTCGAAGAATTCGGCGGGCTTGAGCGATAAGTGATGAGCGATTTTGGGTATAAAGGGCGGATAAATCAGAAACAGACCACGCAGCAACAGTCGTTGGGGCCTGAGCCTTCTTACGAAGTGACACTTTGATTTCCCGCTTTCAGTTGAGCCAACGTCTTGACCCCTCTACCTAGTAAGACACCAAATGGGGATAAATGTTGCCCGGCTGGTAGAGCCAATCTTACGAATTTTCTCGAGTCAATTGACCGGGAAAATGGGCGATATTAACGCCCAAATAGAGGGATTTGGCTTGGCCCAAAAGCCTTGCTCTATCTAACCCTACCTACCGCAAGAGCACCAATGTTTTCAACTAGACCTACCTCTAATTGGGATACCAATGCAATTAGGATGTGGAGTTCCAGGGCATAAAAAATGTCGTTTCGATCACTAATTGGCGATGTATTTAGGCCTTTTATCAATTAATTAAGCTGGACTTTAAATTGGCCCTAAAAATCTTAGCTACAAATTTTAATTATCTTGATGAGGCCAGGCTGGTAGCCGAATCCATGAAGGATTAGTAATCAATCTTGGTTCTAGTGCGTTTTTAAACCAAGGATTAGGTGCTATCACAAGTGGTGCTTCTGATGAATAGCTCAAAAATGCTCCCCACCAGCTTAAACTCGAATTCGCAATAATATAAGATTTGGCGTGTCGCATAGCTTCTAAAGTTTCAGCAGCGCTGCCGCCAAAATTTGGTACAACTATTACTTGATCAATTATCTCAATTGGGAGAATATCCAATGCCTCAGAAGGTTCATCGGAAAATAGCCAGATATTTTCAAAGTGCATTATTGACTTCGCAAGTTTTATGGCATCTCGATAATACGATCTGTCAATCAAGCCAAAATCCTGTTGGCTCTTGTAATCTCCCAGCCTTACGTGAATGGAAAGTATAGATTTACCAGCGTATTGCTTGAGAAAATTAACTAACATTTCAGATTCATTTATCAATTTCAAATTGCATAATTGAGCTTTAACTCTAATTTCACTGGCCCATTTATATGACTGAAAATATCCAATAAGTAAATCATTTTTCTCGAGTACTTTCATATCATAATAACCATTATCTTCAGCATGAATCAAAGTTAGACGAGTTTTAAAAATAATGCTAAAAACAATTGAAAAGGATGTTTTTATGAGAAAACTATACAATTTTGACTTTTTAATTCTACTGGAATTTACTCCCAACCGGATTATATAGTTTGAACATTTTAAAGGAATTTTAGAGTGTTTCTTGTAGGGCAAGAGGTTTACGTTTCTAGCTAACTTAAAATCGCTTAGTACTGGAAATCCTTCAGTGTTAAGTCGGGGGCCAGCAAGATTTCTATCCAGCAATATTTGTGATGAATTTCTGGAAAGAGCAGCTGCATATTGGAATAATTGATTTCCTAGCCCACCAGTAAGGACAGTATAAGTAACTTTTGAATTAAATGTTTCTCTATTAAACAAAATTAAATATAGACATCTAAATATTACTGGAAATTTCCTTAATTTAATTTGTGAAACACTCAAAACTGATTTATAAATAGCAATAAAGAAGTTTTTGGTAATGTAACTTTTAAACTCGGTAATAATTTGTCTAAGTAAAACTACGCCAATATATTTTTGAATAAAACTGTCTGAATTATTTAACAAAACAGTTGTCTGTTTGATTACATTTGAGATATCTTTTACAGCATCAAAATTTGAGGTAAGCTGCCCTTCTATATTCTTAAAATATATATATGGCGACAAATTTGAAAAAAATATTTTTTTATTAAAAAAGTCTAAGTTGAGTAAAAATAGCTGGTCCTCTCCCATTTTGAATGGGGTAAAGCGTGTTGTGCCAATAACTTCCTGACGAAATATCATTCTCCAAAACCCAGGATTCATAGCAACGTTCATTTTCGGGTCAAGACTTTTAGAAGTATTCATATTCCGGATACCGGCCTCAGAATGAATTGCATAATCACCAACAATAATTTCAGTATCGAATGGAGCGTTTTCAATCATCTGCAATAATGTAGATACATCGACTAAATCATCGCTATCAGCAAAAGATATCCACTCAAAACCCTTTTCACGTAATCCAATATTTCTGGCAAATCCTGGGCTTTGAACTACTTCTTCAATTAGTTCAACATTGTTTACTGCATGAATTGAAATAATTTCTTTTAATTCATTTGATGTTCCATCATCTGCGTAATCATGAACCACTAAAACCTTAACATCGTGTTTTGGAATACTGCCAATCCAGGTACTAAAATTCTTTAGTTTCCCTGCCATTCTAGTTACTGGAACAATAATTAAAAGTTTACCTTCGTTTTGATTTTTCATTTATTGGGGCGATCGCGCCAAATTATTAAATAGTTATCAGGCCCCGTAAGGGGGATTTCCGGAAGAACCTCTAGATGTGGAATCCACTTCTTTATGTATTCAACATTCATTTTTCCTTTTGATCTCCCCGTTGAGTTAGATGCACCACTATTCATGATTAAATAACCATTTTTGGAACGCATTAAAACTTTTTCAAGGTAGATTTCTTGCAAATAAATAGGTAGTTCAGAAAATGCATAGTTACTAATCACTAGATCAAAGTCTTTTTTCTTGGTTTCTTTAATATTTAAAAAGCTAATTTTCGTGAGTTTCATTTTAGATAAATATATTTGAATCAATATTTGAACATTTGGTAAATCAAAAACAAAATACTCATTTCTATGATTCAAATCTAAGGAATTTAAAATTGAAATTTGGCCGCCGTATCCAGCTCCAATTTCTACTATTTTTTTAATTCCACTCATTGCAAACTTTGAATAAAGATCTGTTGCTACAAAAATGTAGCGAAGTGTCGTCGGACTCAATCTTCCGATTTCTGGATAGAAAAATCTTCTCGGCCTACCAAACTTGTCATTTTCCCGGAATTTAGCGATCTCATTTAATATTAGTGGTTGTTTATTTCTAATTATATCTAAGTACCTCATGCCGTCCATATAGTTTAGGTGCTCCAGAATTTCTCTGTAATTATAGATTCTCCGAAATTTCTTTAAACTTGTTTCATTTGAAATAATTTTAAAAACAGCTTTTTCATAAAATGCAATTTGACTATCGCTATTAACACCATCTTGTGTAAAAAATGAAACTTGCATCTTATTTCGAAGATAATAATTTTTTATTCGAAATGGCAAATCTATAAATCTATAGGCGAAATCAAGTGCAATCATTAAAATGTTTAATAACTTGTTTTTCACGAGACTAGGTTACTAGGCTTAAGGTATGATCGAGAAGTTAACAAGGCGAGGAGGCATTTTATTTCTGAATTAGTTGCCCTGATAATCGCGTATAAAAGGTTCTCAAATTTAGAAATAATAATTGAAACGTGTTTAAAAGCAAATATCGATAAAATATATATAGCTATCGATGGACCTGCCGACCAGTCTTCACGAATGCATGTCGATAATTGCATTTCAGCTACAAATAAATATATAGAAGTTTATCCTAATTCTATATTTACGAAAATTTCAGAAGTTAATTTAGGAGCCGCAGTTTCGGTTTTATCTGCATGCGACTGGGTGTTTGATCTTGAAGAATTCGTCGTAATAATTGAAGATGATTGTCTTCCAACAGAAGACTTTTTTACATGGATTAGAGATTCTCAAGATTTTTTAGTGAATGATAAAAATACTTTACTAGTTTCTGGAAATCAATTCGCTCCTCCTGAAATAACTAGAAATTTTCCAACTTTGTCAAAATATCCATTAATATGGGGTTGGGCTACATCAAGGACTAAATGGAAAATTATAGTGTCTTTAATGCGAGATATAAAAAAAATAAAGAAGATGGCACGAGTAAATTCATATATTGAATACTGTTTTTGGCGGAGTGGTGCAAGGCGTTCCCTTGAAGGTTACATCGACGCTTGGGATATCCCACTCGCATTCATTTTTTATCAAATTGGTGCTAAAACTTTGCTTCCAACATATAATCTCGTAAGTAATACTGGTGGTGATGAACATGCAACTCATACAAAAGAGTCTACAAAATGGTTGAATTTTCCCACTCATAAGTATATAAAATCGGAAAGTAAACCGATTCAAAGTATAGAGCAAGATAATTGGTATAGGAAAAATGTATTTGAGATTAAATTTCGTCATGTCTTTTCAACTAAAATCTCTTGGTTATTAGATAGATTAGGGGTTAGAAAAAAGAGTAGAAGTAACTTAATGGATCGAATTTTTTTTAAATTTTAATAAAGAATTTTTATAAATTTCTATGTGGCTCAAGCTAGATGATTTATACGAATAAATTTTTCTAGCATTACCTGAAAGATCGTAATTTGTGCCATTTTTTGAAAAATCAAGTATGGTATCGGCCAATAAGTTTGGATTTTGCGGTTCAATTGTCGGTAAACTGAATCTGTGTAGTATCTCCCTAATTCCACCTATATTTGTACTGATCACCGGTACTCCACACATTAATGCTTCTGTAATTACGCTTGGAGAATTATCTTGAGTGCTTGGGACTACAACAACATCGCACGAATTGTAAGCTTTTACCGCTGAATCATCATCATTGAAATACATTTGAGAATAAACCAGATCATCCATATCCTGCGGTAACTCTCCATGCCCGTATAACTTCAGTTCGATTGGCAAATCATTTTTCAATATTTTGGCAGCGGAAATAAGAGTTTCCAATCCTTTGTACGGATTATTCAAATTATGAGAAAAGAAACCAATTTTTAATCTTGAATCTTTACTTCTATGCCCTGATAATTTACTATATACATCTGGTATTGGGTTTGCAATAACATTAATCTTATCATCACGCAATAAAATACTTCCAACAGCACAGTCAGCCAACCATTGCGATGGAGTTATATAGGTTATGTCTTCACTATTTTTTAGAAAACTTATTGATTTCTGCAGAGATAACTTAGTGGTAAATCTAAATGGGAAAGTTGCTTGAGGGCATCCAGAACAAGTATTTTTAAAGCCGTGGCATTCAAAAGAGTAGTGACAGCCACCAGTGAAGAATCTTTGATCATGCATTGTAATAACAACTGGAATTCTCGTAGCCATGTGACTTATTTGTTTCATGCTCAATAAATTATAAAATGCATGAATATGAATCAAATCAAATTCTTTATAAAAACTGTCACTTATCTTCAAAGTACTTAGCGAAATTGGAGTAATTAATTCATTATTATTTTGAAATATTTTTTGTTGAATTCCAGTTACTATCGTAGACATCAATTTATTTTTAAAATTTCTATTGAATACAATTTCATTTCCATTTAGGAAGGCTCCATTAGAACCTTGCATGCCGATTATTGTTGAATTAATTCCATTAATTTTTTGCGCTGCGCATATTCGTCTAGCAGCAATTCCAGCACCACCTGAAAATGATGTTGTTAAGTGAAGTACTCGCATAAGACAATTAGATCAGAAAAATCAAAAATTTGCACCAAATTACCAAATAATAATTTCTAGAGAATTTTGCAAACAAAATAATTATTTAGAGATTTGAATTGGCCATGAATCTATCTACTTTGTAACTATTAGAACTAATTTTTTAATGAGCATATTAAGAAAGACACTAAAGATTATTGACTTTTTTTCTTTTTTAATATTCAAGTATTTTTTGATTTCTTTTTCTAAACTCTTAGACGCAAAAATCGACTGACGTTTTGATGTTATATGTAAATTATATATTGGAATTTTTCTGTTTGCACATAGTAAATCGATAAAATTTCTAGAAACATTATATTCAAATCTAAATTTTGACATAATTGTATAAGTGTCCGCTATCTCTTGGCGAATAAAACTTATTCCTCGACGATTGTAAGGATTTGTTCCAAAAAGATAAAAACCAATATCAGTACCATCAAACACTCCCTTGAATTCTTCCAGTCCATCTTTGATATTTGGGAAAACGTCTTCAATGATTTCCTTGTCATACAATTGAATCTCGTCAGGTCCTGCTGGCAACAAATCTACACACGTAGGATAGTGATCGTAAAAATCTCTCAATGTCAACATGTCAGTTGTACTAGGATTTTTTGCTGCATTAGAAATTGCAAAATTAACAAAGGTATTTAATATTTTTGGACCTCCGGAATAAAAAACACTAGCGACACCTCTTTTTCTAGCAAGAACCGGGAATGCAATTTTTTCAAAAGAAATTTTCTTAAATTTCGACAAAGGGAAATCACTTGAAATTAAAACGTCAGATTCAAAATGTAGAATTTTTTTGTTAAAAAGCTTTTGATAAGTTAACAAATAAGCGAATCTTGCAATTGAGATATGCCAAAAATTATTTCTGAAATCATTCGGATGCACTAAAATATTTTTAAGTTGCTTAGATTCTGGCGGTTCATCAAATTTAAAATGAGTTATTCCAGGTATACTTTTCTGGGCAATGTTGGAAATTAATACAATGTTTTCGTCAGGAAAAATTTTTTGGGTGCGAACTAAGTTATTATTTAAGTAACTGGGGAGAGAGGTATTTAAATGCACAAATACTATATCCATAAGCAAATTATATCATTATTTACTGATCTATACTTTTGAAATGAATTATCTATTGAAAATCATACTCAAAAAAATCAAATTGTTTATCTCAAAAGTTGCGATTCGTACATTTATCCAAATAGTAAAATTTTTGATTACTCACTCTGGCGTTAATATTGCGGTAACAAATGATGTGAACTCAAAAATAGACGGAATTGGTGCGCAGCTACAAAGATTACTTTCTATAGTTGCACTATGTGATTATATCGAGATTCCTTTTTTTCGAGAAGAATTTGTAGATGTTTCAGTGCACCCACTCGATTCATTTCAAGATTCAATAAGCAAAAAAAATTTTATTAATAAAGTAAATTTCTTATTTCAATATAACGCTAACTTTGTAGATTTACCTAAATCTTTTGTCACCGTAGAAGTTCCTAATTTAAACATTTATAATTTGTTTAAAATTACACTCTTGGGAATATTTAGGCAAAAAAATATTCTTATCAAAACTGTTGAGCCTTATGCTATAACTAATCACTATAGTGATATATGTGTGAATGTGATTAAGTATTTTCCTAATTGGAACGAGTATGTAGAAAATCTTGAAAACAGTGTTCGGTCTGATGTCATTTATGTACATTTTAGACAAGGCGTGGGGGGCTTAGTGGTTTATCCCGGACAAAAAATTTCCCGAGAAATGCCCTTAGATTATTATTTTAGTAAAATAAATCAAATTATTATAAAATCACCAGGCTTACAGAAAATTTATATTTTTACGGATGCCCCGCCGGAGGACCTAAGGTTTACCCCTCGGAATGATCAGAAAGTTCATTGGGAGGGGACGCCTGGTTTTGTTGAGGGTAATCTTTATGTTAGGGGAAATGATTTAAGACAAAGTTTTCAATCGAAAGGGTTGGGTGTTGAAGTAGTGAGTGGTGGTGATCCCATTGAAGCAATTGCGATAATGTCAAAAGCCTCATACTTAATAATATCTCGTTCAAGTTTGAGTTACGTAGCTGGGCTGCTTAATCGATCTGGGTCAATATACTACCCCGATAATTTCTGGCATCCAAAACCAAGTACTTGGTATTAATAATTTTTTTCTTGTTAATTCTTGCTACTAAAGAATTAGGAAACCCAATTTTATCAACATTCGTCTAATTCGTGTTGCTGCAGCAAGATTATTTGAAATTTTAGTGTTATTATTTTCAGAATTCTTGATACCCATTTAATGACAATACATGTTTTCTAACGAACAAAGCATCTCCCCAACCCGTGGTTGTGTTAACATAACTACATAAGAGTTCAAAATTTTTTGAGTCTAATAATTTTATGTAGTTTTTAAATAACGTAGATTTTTTGTACAGCTCTATTGTTGAAACTTCGGAGAAAATATACTTGAATTGGGATATTCGATCACCTAAACCCTCAATTGCTTCAGCTTCTGCGCCCTGTGTATCAATTATCAAAAAGTCCATCGCCGATGTAAAATCACGATTTTCATCAAGGACTTCAGCAAGAGTAAAAAAGCGAACCATGAACGTTTTCTTGACTACGACTTGTGGATGAGAGGCGGTAATTCAGCCTAAATCCAACAGTGAATTTGAAGAGCCTTCATTTCCTGCTTCTGTAAATTCAATAAACTAAACTGATTTTTTTCACAACGCTGCATTTATTAGTTTCTGTTTAGGATAGTTTGCAAACAAATTTTTCGCACTATTTGCAATAATGGGGTGTGCTTCAATCCACAAAACGGGTTCCATGTTTAATTCTTTATATAGATCTCTCTCCTGAACTAAATGTAATCCAGCATGAATCACTCCCTTCGGTTTTAAATCAAATTGAACTATCCGTTCTTCTAGTAGCGTACTTATAATAGGGCCTTTCTTGATTTTAATTTAATTACTAAAAATAATTGATAGCAAATCTGATTTATGTTTTGTATCTGTATTTTACGTTAAAGTAGACAATTAACCAACTATTTAGTTGAAGCAATATTGTTCTATAAAATTTGTCATAATTCACGCGTGCAAAAATGCAATCTTAAGTTATGCTAAATATGTTTGGTGTATAGTTAATAAGTGCAAAATTTCTCTGATTTTATTTGTGTCATTGGGGCTGGTCCAAGTGGCATATTCCTCACCCATGAATTATTAAGTCGGGGGAAAAAAATATTGCTTGTAGAATCAGGAAATTTTGAATCAGAATCAAGCCTTCTTGATTATTCTGATTATTTTTTTGAAACACCTTCTATGCTTCCTAAAGATGTGCACCGAGTTGGGGGGGGTAGTAATTACTGGATCGGTCGAGTTGGTGAATTTACTACTTTGGATTTTGAAAAAATTAATGGTGTTCGAAATGAAGAGTGGCCATTTAAGAAAACAGAATTAGAGACGTACTATCGCAAGTGCTATGAAAGGCTGTTAAATAACTCAACTAAGGATGATGAATTCGTACAAAGTTATATTAAGCATCCGGAATTATTATCGAGAGGATTAAGAATTAGGCCAATTCGCTATATTGATCCGAAAACATTTATAAAACTCCTTCAAGAAGATATAAAAAATTCAAACCTAATAGTCTTGACTGACCACCTTTGTATAGATATCGCTGAAGACGAAGGAACTGACTGCCCAGTTTTGGTATTGCAAGATATCGATAAAAACTACATTAAAATTATGCCAAAGGATGTTGTTATTGCAGGGGGAACATTGCAATCCACCAAACTAGTACTCAACTCTCCAAAAATTATGGAAAAACTTTCTAATAAAATTGTAGGAAAATACTTGATGGAACACTTAGAAGGACATGTAGGAAAACTTACAATCTTCGAAAAAAATTTACAATTGCTAGCAGATTTATCACTGAATAGTGAGCGAAAACTCACTAATGACATTTTAGCGAATTATGGATTCTCTTTGAGTGTTTCTGAGCCATTAACTAATAAATTATCTTTAATCAATATAAGTTTAGAAATCATACATTTAAGAACAAAATACAAATTTGATCCTGTAAAGTGCGACAATGCTAATAGGATTGTTAAGAAAATTGTAAAAATTTTTTTTCTTATTGAACGAGGTATTCGTGGATCTATAAAGCGTGTGTTTGCTTATTTAAATTTAAAAATTTTCAAGAAAATCGAGTTTTCGCTATGGATGAAAGCAGAAGAATTACCATATTACGATTCTGAACTGAGAGTAAACAGCTTAAAGAGAAATTCATTAGTATATAATCATAAAATTTCCATAGAAACTTCTAATGAGATTCGAAAAGCACTAGGAATATTGAAAGAAAAAATTGAATTGAACAATTTAGGATATGTTAAATACTATCCAGAAATATCTAAATCCAAATCCATTTTAAAAATGCGCCCAAACTGGCACCCTATGGGCACTCTTCGTATCGGAAATGCTAGTAATGGTGTAGTCAACGAGAATTTATTGGTGCATGGCACAAAACATGTTTATGTTTTATCTCCCGCAGTATTCCCAACTGGATCTAATCAAAACCCAGTTTTTACGACTTTAGCATTAGCTATAAAACTTGCAGACCATTTTGTTTAGTTGAGATACAATATTGGTGTGAGGTTAAATAGTAATTTAAAAAGAATAGCTTTTGCTTTAGCAAGCAAACTAAGTACATTAAAAATTCCGTTTAGTGTTTCACAAAAAATTATTAAGCATTTGGCAATAGAAAGCTATTTAGATTTTTGGCATGTGAGGCCAATGAATGGGCAAAAAAATAGGCTAAGGGCGATTTATTACCTTGCTCGTATTCTTAAACCCACACATGCAATTGAAACGGGCTCCTACTTAGGAACTACTACTCAGTATTTGACTTCTATGGTTGGTGAAAAAACCTTTTCAATCGAAATTAATAAGAATTTTCTAGATATTTCCAAGAGAAGACTAAAAAATGAAATTGATTCTGGAGTACTCGAACTTATTTTAGGGGACTCAAAAATTCAAATTAAAAAAATTCTTAAGATATTAGATCCCGAAAGACACCGAATTTTAGTTTATTTGGATGCTCACTGGTTAGATTATGTTCCACTCAAAGAAGAAATTCAAAGTCTCTTAGATTGGGGTGGGGTTTTCATTGCAATAATTGATGATTTCATGGTGCCATCAGACATTGGCTACGGCTTTGACCGGTATAGAGATACGCAAATAGATATTTCTCAAATTCCGAAATCAGAAAAAATCTCAGTTTGGATACCATCAGAACCTGCATTTTTAGAATCAGGGGCTAAACGTGGAACTGCATATTTGATTCACGCCAAGATCAGCTCTCGAGTTTTCAGTAATATAACTGAGTTGAGAATTTCGCCTTACTAATAATTTAATTTTATGTTTGAGCTCTCCAATTAAACAAATTAGAATTTTGGAACAAATTTTTAAACCGCTCTAATTCAATTTTATTAGATCCTAGTGACTTCTCGATCTCGCAAAAATTTTTCAAATGTGAAACACTCTTTGTGCCAATCAAAACCTCAGACATAGGAACAGAGTGAAATGCAAATTTGGCGAAATCACTATACGTTAGTCGTTTCCCAAATTTTTTGCTCATAACTAAATACCTAAAATAGTATGAATCTTGCTCGCCACTTAAAAGTTCCTTATTTTTAAATCGCATATATTTGAGCAATGTCGATTTAAAGTCATTTCGAAACACTCCATTTGCTAGTGATCTTTTAAGAACCACACCTAACCCGTCATCCGACACCATTATACAATTTTTAAGATTAACTTGATTTACCAGATTTAAAGTCATCATAAATTTATCAAAAACTGACAAATAATAGAATTTATTAAAGTCAGCTCCATCGCATGAAACACCAATTTTATTTATAATTACAAGTTGTTTTAGTTGAAGCAATGCGGTTATTGCCGAGTTTTTAACAAACTCAAAACCTACTGAGTGTAGATAAACGCTATCTATTTATTTTAAACAAAGTACCTTTAAACTTTTTTCCAATGAGGCTAACACCATTTTTCCGTCCAAGGTAAATGACCCCGCTTTGCCAACCTTAGTTGATATCTTAAATTTTGGAGAATCTTTAAGCACATGACCCAATATATATTCAGACTTACCATAACTGGGAGCGGTATCAATATTTGATACACCCATTTGAGCCGCGCTGATTAACAACTTACTTAATTCAGAATTGCTCCAATCATACCAAGCCCCACCTCTAAGAATTACTCTAGAATTAACAGCCATTATTTATACTTTCTTAATTCCAATTGATTTTTGCAATTTCTTTTTGCTGAATGATTATTGATTTTCATTCCTTAAGCAAAATTTTATTTGCGGCCTCTGGAAATCCTTTTTGAAATCGTAATTTCCAAGGGTAAGCTGGAGCAGTATCTTCACCAGGAATCATTAAATCTCGAACATCTTTTAGTTTTACAGCAGGAGTCCCGATCACAAGAGAATATGACTCAACATCATTTATTACTGTAGATTTTGCTCCGACCAGAGCATGTTCGCCGATAACTACGCCAGGAAGTAAGGTAACTGACGATGCTATAACCGCGTAATTGTTGATAGTACACCCCATTATTAATTCACTGGGTGGAATTGGATCATTCGTCACTACGCAAAACGGAAAAATGAAAACGAAATCTCCGATATTAGTGTGCTTCGAGATAAAAACATTAGAATGAAGTCTCGTATAGTTACCTATGATTAGATCACCTTGTAAGTCTGAATAAGAGCCAACCCTAAAATTTAGTCCAGTTTGAATATTCTCACGTAGCGTCACATGGTGTCCCGTCTCTAAACTAGACCCATAAACTGAGCCAGAATATATAACTGAGTGCGATCTAATCATGGATCCTGGTCCAATAACTAATTGATCACATTTATTTAGTTTATTGTTTACGCCGATTTCACAAAAATTCCCAATTACAGAATTCTCTCCAATTTCTACGTACTCATTGATAATGCTATAAGCACCAATCTTTACGCTCGGATGGATTTTAGACAAAACTGACACAATTGCGGTTTCGTGAATATTTCCCATAACATCCTTTCTCTTTTGCCGTTACATCATCATAGGGTAATTTTATATATAGAGGTATATAAAGAAATATTTTTTTGTCGTGATTCCAGATCCGAAAAGGATATTTATTTATGAAAAATTCTTATTTAAATAAAGTACTAAAAAGCTTTTAGTACTACTACAACATCAGATAGTTTATTGTATACTAGTGCTTATTATTTTACTTGTTTTTGACTACAATTTACATTAGAAAATTTGGTAATTATTCTATTTTGAGCACTACAAATAAATGTGGCTAAAAACTGATTTTCTTCGTTTTTAATCCTTTATTTAGAGTTTCGCAAACGATTTCAATTTCCGAACTTAAATGCCACTGCGAAATTGGCAAGCTAATTACGTGCTTAGTAATATTCTCAGCATTCTTAAAGTTTTCAGCAGATTCATTATGAAGGCGGCTGTAGGTATATGCGGCAACTTCTGGGTAGTGTCGCTCTGTTCCTATTCCATATTCTAAAAGATATTTGCCTACACTTATTGGATCATTCACTAGTATCGGAAAATGATGGCGAACTGAATTTAGTTCTTCAGAATGTAATACGTGAAATGCAGGATCTAGTTTTTCGCTGTAAATTTCACCTAGTCTTTTTCTGTGTTTATTCCATTCTGATAGATAATTGAGGTTTACCCGTAGAATTGAAGCTTGTATTGAATCAAGCCTGCTATTCACGCCAAGCCTTTGGTGAGAATATTTATCCCCGACTGCACTTCCATAACTTCTAATAGATTTTGCAACTTCTGCATCTTCTTTGCTCTGAAAATTAATTATTCCAGCATCGCCGATTGCGCCAAGATTCTTTGTTGGGTAAAGCGAAAAAACTCCAGCATCGCCCAATGTTCCCGCAGTTATTGAATTAAAATTACCAAAATGGGATTGTGATGAATCTTCAATAATCTTTACGTTGTGTATCTTTGCCCATTGTGCAAGTTTAGCCATATCTACCATTGCGCCATGCAAGTGCACTGGCATGACCGCATCAGGTATAAAATCTAGTGAAAATAAAAGATTTAGGTCCAATAATCCATTCTCGTCAACATCTATGCCGATAGGCTTTGCTCCGGCTAAATCAATAGCTAACCAGGAAGCGATAAAAGTATGAGCTGGCACAGCAACTGTTTTTCCTTTGCCAATACCAAGTACTTTAAGTGCAATTATTAAACCATCTAATCCATTCCCAACGCCAACCGAGTGAAACATACCATTAGATTTTGCCCATTCATTTTCAAATAATTCCACTTCTTCTCCACCAATAAATTGACCCTGGTTAACAACATTAGCTATTGCTATTTTCCATTCATCAATTAAAGAGTCATTTGCTTTTCTAAATGAAAAAAAGGGGATATCAGTTTTCATGAGTTTCCTTTTTCCATTTTAAGAAGTCTTCCCAGTTATGGATATAATCTGTTGGGTCATATGGTGAATCAGCGCCAACTACAACTATCGTATTCGGGGAAAAATCGAATAACCTTCTCCAGTATCCTGGTGAAATAACTAAGAGTTCTTTATTTTCATGCATCAAAATTTTTTGCGTTTGAGCGCCATTAGATAATTCGATACTCATACTCCCTTTTATAAGCCAAAAAAACTGTTTTAGTTTTTTATGGGCGTGGTTGCCTCTGATAGAGCCGGGAGTAACAGAGTGAATCCAATACAAGCGTTTGGGCTGAAAAGGTAATAGGTCCCAATCCAGTACGCCGAGTGTTCCAGATTCGTCGATCAGCGCCTCGTTTAGATACCTAAGATCTATATCCATGACAGGATGATACCCGAGCAATGCTTACCCTATCCTTATCTAATGCGATTTATTGTCACTGGTGGTATGGGTTTTATCGGTTCACATTTTATAGATATTCTCTTGGAGAATAACCATGAGATCCTTTTAATAGACAAAATGACTTACGCAGCAAATCCACTAAACCTAAGTGGTGAGTTGCGAGGAATGGTTAACCTAAGGGAAGTTGACATTGCTGATACGCTTAAATTAAACAAATGCGTACAAACTTTTGGCTCTGTAGATTATATAGTTAATTTTGCAGCAGAATCTCATGTAGATAGATCTATAGAGAATAGTAATCCGTTTATTCAGTCAAATATTAAAGGTACCGTAAATTTACTTGAGTTACTCCGCAATGGTGCAGCAAAAAAATTGATTCAAGTTTCTACGGATGAAGTTTATGGTTCGATTGAAGCTGGTTCCTGGACGGAGTTGAGTAACACTCTTCCGAACAGCCCCTATTCTGCTTCAAAGGCCTCAGCTGAAATGATGTGTAATGCATATAGCAATACTTTTGGTCTGAATGTAGTTATAACTAGATGTGCAAATAATTTTGGCCCAAGGCAAAGTCTAGAGAAATTTATACCTAAATCTATATTATCAATTCTTAATGATTCTGATGTAAAAGTGTACGGTAATGGGCAAAATCGTCGAGAATGGTTAAATGTAATCGATCATTGTGAAGCTTTATACTTATTAGCGATTAACAACTGTAGATATAAAGTTTATAATATAGGTGGTACAGAGTTTAGTAATTTAGAGATTGTAGAGAAATTATCAAAAGCGTTGGACAAGAATCACTCGAAGATAAAATTTAGTTCTGACAGGCTTGGACATGACTTTCGGTACTCTGTTATCAGCGAAAGAATTGAAAATGAATTTGGTTGGAAGCCAAGATTTACATTCGAAGAAACAATAAACATCACTGTCGACTGGTATAAAAATAATCTGGAATGGGTAGAAGAAAGTATGAGGAGATTAGCATTATGAAAGGTATAATTTTGGCTGGCGGTAATGGGACACGGCTTAAGCCAAGTACGATTGTAGTTGGAAAACAATTGCTTCCAGTATTTGATAAACCGATGATTTATTATTCTCTATCAACTTTGATCCATGCTGGAGTAAATGAAATCCTAGTAGTGACTACACCATCCGAAGTGAATAACTTTAAAAAATTACTATCAGACGGCAGTAATTTAGGGATTTCAATTTCTTATCTTGTTCAAAATAAACCTGATGGAATACCGCAAGGCATAAGTCTGGCTAAAGACTTTTTGGATGGTGAAAATTTTTGGTTCATATTAGGAGATAATCTCTTTCACGGTCCGCAGTTTGGGAATCAATTAAAAAACGTTAGGCCATTGCAGGGGGTGCATATCTTTGGATATCGAGTAAAAGATCCAAGTTCATATGGAATAGCGTACTTTGCAGATAATTCAGATGAAATTACAAGAATAGTTGAAAAACCTAGTGATGGCTTATCAAATTGGTCAATTCCTGGGCTATATTATTTTGATACGACTGCACTTTTGAAATGTAATTCCCTTGTTCCCTCTATTAGAGGAGAATTAGAGATAGTTGATTTATTGAATTTATACCTCAAAGAAGGAACACTGAAAATACAAAAAATTTCTAGGGGAAATGCATGGTTTGATTTGGGCACGCCAGAAAATTTACTCGCTGCATCAGTTTTTGTAGAGACCATTCAAGCCCGCCAGGGCTTGCTGGTTGGTAGCCCTGAAGAAGCTGCCTATAACGCAGGTTTGATGTCTCTTGAAGAGTTAAAGGTGGCGGTAAGAAATATGGGGTCATGCAGTTATGCAAACGCTATAAATTCAACAATAAATTGGTGAATAAGTACCCTATTTTGAATTATTAATAAGATTATCGATTTTATCCAGCCGTGCAAAATAAAAATCTAGATTTTCTGAAATTCTTGTTGGTAATCGTGATTTAATTTCGTAACGTCTATAACTCATTCCCAGTAAATCAGCAAGAAACTTCCAACTATCACCGCTCGGATATCCTATTTCAAGAATTTGCGAGTTTTGTGGAAAAAATATCATGTTCAATAATGAAGCTCCGGTTGTTGAACATAAGGAACTAGAATTAGAAAATAAATCTTTTTGATTTTTAAATGATAATTCTTTAGTATCAATAATTCTGAAGCCATGCTTTGCTAATCGATTTTGAACTCCAACTCCATTTATAATTCCTCGTGATTCATGTTTTAACCTTGTCAAATATAATTTTTGATTACTTTTTCTTAATGGAGACCATCTCTTTCGCAACCAGTTCCACATTATCCATTCATCTGATTGTATAATTTTATCAAGAGTTAAACCTCTGAATAGATCTTTATTCGATGATAAGCAACTCTGATACTCAGAATAAATCAGGTTTTTGACTGATATCTTTTCACTGCGATTTAATGCAATTAATTCTGCTTTTGGAGCCAATAATTGTATTATTTCATAAAATTGTGTGGGTAAGCCAGCCCTAATTACAATGTATTCTACTGGAACTTCAGCTTCTATTGCCATAACTAAAGTTCTCAGTGACTCTGAGATAAAATGGTAGAAATTACTTGATGCATTAATATGAATGCCAGATTCTAATTCACCTAAATCTAGCGCTGGTGTTGGTGTAAAAAAAATCTTGTTTCCAGTTTGGCTTTGATCGGACCACAAATGACTAGGTCTTAAACCGTAGGGGACATTAATATTCACTTCATCTAAATTGCTTAAAAATAAATTGGTGTTTTTGGTTAAAACTGTTCCATGCAATATTTTAATATCAGTATCTAAGATTAGATTAGTTTTTTGCCACGCCTTAATAATTTCTCTGCCCTTAGTTAGATTTTCTTGTTGATTCAAAGTAGTGTAGGCAGAAGTTTTAGGTAGCGTGCCACGGGTACGAGAAATCAGATGTGCATCGTACCTCGAGGCAAAAATCAATACATGCAAACTTTTATTCCTAATCATATCTAAACCATTCGATTGTCCGTCATATGCCCAAGGAAATCCGAGTCTTGATGAAGTATTTGAGTACCACGCATGACTCAAATTAGTTAGATGCAAAGAGCAAATTGCACTAATTTGAAATTCAAATTTCCTATTAAAGAGTATGAACCAAAGTATTTCTGGTCTTTTGAATAGTATCTTTATCGTAAAGCCTAATTTTTGTCTGAATAGCATTCTAGATTTAATTTTCCAGTTTGTAGAATAGTATAATTCTTCAATTAAAAGATTTAGCGCGACAAAATATTTTTCTTTTTTTTTCTCTAAACAAGCGCAGTTGCATTCAAGTTTAAGAGAATTCACAGCATTTATTGAAAATTTAGATAGTGGTACAGCTAAAAACAAAATTTTGTCATTGTGTTTTTCATCATCAACCTTATTTATTTTTTTAAAAATATTGAAGTTTTTCATATGTTTTAGTAGTAGTCTCCTTAACCAATAAAACTATGAATATTTATTTTTAAAATCCTATGGTATATAAAATTCATTTCAACCAATCAGGATTTTTTTCTAAAAATTTTTCTGAAAAATTTCCACTGGTTAGTATTCTGTAATGTTCTCTGATTCCTGCCAGCTCCCTGGTAAACTTGGATTTAGAGACTTTTTCAGAAAGTACAAAGGATGTTAATTCTTTTGTTGCATCGAGGATTTCGCTAGCAGAATTTGGTTCAGCAAATAAACCCATAGCTTTTAGTTCTTTATTTAAATGTTGGCCAAATCCTAGGTTCTTTTCAAAAATCTGACTCAGTCCAAGTAATTCTCCATTTTTTTTAACATATTTTTTAGGAAGAAATATTGAACCTTCTGGCGCATTCGTAACGGATTGACCTATATTTGTAACGTTTACACCAAGAACTGGGACGCCGAATGCCATTGGTGGGTGTGCCGGCCCTGAGAATTGGCCTAGAAAGAATTCGCTCTGCGATAACACATAAGGGTTCAGCTCTCGACCTGCTCCCGGTTTCGAGATTAAATCAATCACCATGGGAATTTCTGGTAGCAAATCCATTCCCAAATTTCCAAACCGTATTATCCAAATTCCATGATCAGTAATTTCTTTTAGAGAAGGGAAGAAGTTTTCTATTGGTATTTGCGTCACGTCACTACTATTGCTAGTTTGCCTATGATGAAATGCGACGAATTTTGCATTCTTTGGTAACCCATAATTCTCAAGTGTTTTTGCACCTTCGATTAAACTATCTTCAGAAAGCTTTAAGTAAAGTTTAGGTAAAATCTGTTTATTTTTTTCTGAGAAAACTTCGTTTATTAAAAAAGAAAAATCTATAAATCCAAGTTGAGTTTTGACCATCCTCATTCTTTCCGATAAGTGCCAGAAAGCAGGCATCTCAGTCCATCGTTCCCCTGACTTTTGACGAGTGGCAATAAAATTTTTTGAAACTTCTCGAAATAAATGAAAATTAGCAGTAGGTGTACTTTCCACAACAGTTCGAGTGCCTCTCGGCAATATTTCAAGCTTTTGAGCCAAAGAATGAATTCCTAATTGCCCAATATGACCGAAATTGGAACTCCAAGTTGTCCCCAAAATTGGGGGAAAATAGCTGCTATCAAATATTTCTTGAAACGCGTATAACTCATGCAAAATTTCATTTTGAATAGCAATCCCTTTATGCCAGAAACCTCTAGATCTATATTTCTCAGCAAGCGTCCAATTCCTTAAGGCAGAACGAAAAATCCTAGATTTTTTGTTTAAAACAACACTAGAATTGGTTATGTCAAGTTGCTCAATCGGGCTAGGAATAATTATTTTCCCAGAAGACGCACTGAATGCAATGCCAAAGCAAATTCGTTGCCATGTTAGGTTGCTTGCCAACTTTAACCATTGAATTTTTTGCTTAGTTCTTGATTTAAAGTATATGTAATAAGAAAAGTTCTTGAATTTCATATACTCTCCTAACTAAGTGATTGCCTTCAAATTCTAAATAGCTTATGTTTATTGCGATAATCGCCCATAAGCATAACAGAACTTAAATTATAATAGGTGAATATATGTAATAGTTGCTTCATAAAAACTACAGTTTCTATCTTACGCCAAAAGATTTCATGCCAAATACTCAATTTACAGCAACCACTCTAAATGTAAATTAATTCTGCTTATTAATGTCTATTCAAAAAGTCTTAAATTTTATTTTTCGTTTTTTAAATTACAAAAACAAATAAATGATAGAAAAAGTAGATTTCTCCTATATTTAAGCAAATACTTCAACGATAAGCCTACTCAAATTGTTATTCTGGCAAAGTGGGTCCTGTCGGGATCGAACCGAAGACCCACGGATTAAAAGTCCGTTGCTCTACCGATTGAGCCATAGGCCCCACTGCGTAACAAGCTTAAATATTTAATTAATCAAATCTGGCAATTATGCCAAGTTAAGGGATATTATGCCAATTTGATAGTGCTTGTATGACAGATGCGTGACAGCTCTTTGGGCCTTATTTCTTGGCTTTGGCACACTCAGGACGGAACTTGTTCCTGAACTTCATATTGTTGAAGTTGCCTACGGAGGTATGGCTGTCTTTGCAACGCCATTCGTAGGTGTGTCCCCTTGGGACATATTCGTTTGAAAGGCATTCGCCCCCCTGACTCTTGGCAAACTCATGGAGGGCTTCTAAGCCCAGTATCTGAGACTTAGCTTTATTGGTGCGAGCGCAACTATCGCGTCCAGAAATTCGTCGAGAGTTGAAAAAACAGTGCCCTGCACCTCCTATTCGTGTCCGCAATTCAGGCATCCGAACTTGTATTTATCTTTTATGCCAATCCATTTAGTTGAGACCACGTCGATTCTTTTCTGCTCCAAAATAGATTTGAGTTTTTCAAGTCTATCATCACGGATATAGGCTTTATCAAAATCGATCTTATTGGAAAAATTCAATTTCTAAGTGTGAATTTCAAACGCAAGATACTGCCGCTCTATTTCTTCGGCAAAATCTTGATAAACCATTTCATGGGCTAAGTAAAACAATCTGACTCGGTGATTCTTGCAAAGTTGAAGATTCTTTTCATCATTTTTAATTCTTTGATCAACACTCCTCCCAAACAGGGATTTAGTAAAGTGCTGAATCCCTTGGTATTCAAAAGCGATCCCAATATCCTCAGCGAATCCATAAAGCTCCATTTGGTTACCTCGATCGTTTCTCAACCACCCTGGACGCTTCTTTGGAAATGGCATACCGATGACATGCTCGAATGCGACTCTAGCCAACTCCTCTGACTTTGAACCTTTGTTGCAGGCTGGACACCATTGACCTCGTCCAACAACATGTTTGTATTGATTCGAATATTGGTGGCCACGACAGCACTCGAAGTCATAAGTAGTGCCCACATGGATATAGCTCAGGCTCAAGAGCTTGCCCCTCTAAACTCCGCTACTGCCCGAAGTTTCCCCAAACTCTTTGGAAGGTTTCCAACACAAGTTGGGCACCAAGAACCTTGTCTGAGGACGCCTTCGGCCGATGCCTCCCCAGTGTGGCCCTCTTCGCATTCCCAGCTGAGCTTGCCTTTGGTGTCCTTATATCCACTTGATAAAAATCTGCCACCTTTTGAGCGGGCGAATTCTGAAAGCTGGGCGATACTCGTTTTGGCTCCAGGTTAGTCGAAGATTACTGCCTACACCTAAGACAATGTTTGAATTATGAAACACAATCTATATATTTGTGATCATTTTGCAATCAAAACCAAAAACTTACAACCATAAGTACTGCAATTTGCCATGTTGTTACCAGCCTTACTGGCACTGATTATCTCATACTCCCAATTTATGTCGGAAGATTTAAATGTTATTCCAGAAAAAGAATAACTTTTCATGGAGCTCATGTCTCTATTTTCCTTATATAGCAATGCAGAAACCAAAAGAATTGGCAATAACATGGCAATTGAAATTTGTTTATTCGAATTAAAAGAAGAAATAGTACTTGTTAAAACTAATAAACCAAAAATAAATACTGCAATGTGAAAATTGATATTGGGATATGGGATTAGCACAAATTGGTAACATGCTAGTGCAAATAAATAGGGTTTATATTTTGATAAATCTTTCTGTAAATACTTGAAGAATAGAATTATTATCAAAGTCGGTAGAATACTTATCACTAAATTAGCAGATAAATTCCCTACTTGACTAAAAAGAAATACTGCAATACCAATGCAAACTAGGATTTTTAATGAATTTATGATTTTATTTGAATTAGTTTTATTGTTATAGAAATTTATAAATAAAACCAAAATCAAAAATAATAGAAAACTTAGCATCTGTAAAATATTTTTGATGCTAAATTGCATTAAGACGAGATTCAAGTTAATTTCTTTCGGCATGTCAAATAAAATTCTCCTGAGTAATTCATTTATTTCGAAAGTACCATAAAGCATCGATAGCCCAACAAATATTGTAAAAATAAATACGATTAGGCTACTTGCAATAATCGCAAGTAATTCTTTCAACCTTATAATTCCTGGATTGAATTCGTTTTTTGAATCTAGATACATTAGTGCCAAAAAAGGTATGGAACATATTACGAGGTTTATAAGTGCATCAATTTTTAATCTACTATTGGGTATCAAAAAATAATAATACGATAATGCTACCAAGAGTCCTATCAAAAGATTTATTTTATTTTTATATCTTATATTCTTAAAATCTTTTACCTGTGAAATTTGCAGAATAATATAGCTAATAAAAATTATTATTGCATACTGTTTTGCGAGAAAAGAGATTCCCAGAAGAAACGCAACTAATGATGCCCTCATAATATTATTTTTGATTTGTAATTTTTTATTAAGTGTATATGAAAATAAGACAATGTTTATAAATAGGTGACCTGGATTTGGCGTAGGGTTAACTAGGTGTTCTTGACAATAAACTATAATCAATCCTGTTGAGAGAATCCAAGCAGGAGATTTAGAAAAGTTTATGCATATTAAAAAACCTGTAATCGTTGATAAAATAGCAGTGTAAAGATGCTGAGAGAATAGATTAACTCCAAACACCTTCATCAATAAAGATTGGGTGAACTGACTTAAACCCGGATAACCAGACTTGAAATCAAAATTTGGTCGTTGGCCTTCTCGAGTTAAAATCGACTGTACGAGTAAATTTGGGTCATCTCCCGTAATCCACATGTATTGCGCTCTAAGAATTGCAAATCCCCAAACAAGAATTAGATAAACTGAAAAGGCAATAATCCAATTACTATTTAAAGGTGTAACTTTAAACCAACTTTGATGTTTATGATTAGTTAACTTCATAATCAGACTTTACCCGATTTCCATACCGCGACTATACTTTATTCATGTCTTTTAAGGGTTGTCCCATTTGCCGGTCAAACTTTACAAAATTAAGTTATTCAGCGCAGCACAAAAAAATGATAAATGCCAATAATCAGATAAAAGCATCTGGAAGTGAAACTGGAGGTAGAGATATATACAGATGTATGGAGTGTGAAGTATTTTTTTGTCATCCTCTACCAAGTCAAGATGAATTAATGTTGGCGTATGATTCTTCAGATGACGAAGCCTTTGTTAGTCAAAATGAATTCCGATTTAAAACTTTTTATTATCATTTCAACTTATTGATATGCGAATTGAATCTAGATATTGGAAATATTTTTGTTACCGACATTGGAGCTGCCTCTGGAGTTTTCCTGAAAGTTGCTAATACTCTGGGGGCTCAAGGAAGAGGTTTTGAAGCAAATAAATGGTTAGTAAACTACGGGCGTAATAACTACAAAGTTGATTTAATTCAAGGTTCGATAAGAGAATTTATCCCATCTGAAAATAAATTAGATATCGTGTCATTTTGGGACGTTATTGAGCACTTGTCTGAACCTTACGAAGAGTTATTCTTTTTGAGCTCCCAGCTTAAACCTAAATCAATTGTTATAATCTCTTTACCAAGTACGGACAGCAAATCTTTTAAATTATTGAAATGGTACTGGCCAATGCATTTAAATGTACATTTGTTTTATTTTAATAAAAAATCTTTAAACTATTTACTCTCTTCTTGCGGTTTTAGGATGATACATACTGCAAAATATGAGCAGACATTATCGCTAGGCTATCTAATTTACAGGGGCATTAAAATATTTTTTCCTAATATTAAAGATACCTCAGTTAAATTCTTCACTGATAGCTTTTTGAAACGGATCTCAATCAAATATAGTATTGGCCAACGAATCTATGTGTTTGAAAAAAAATGATTGGAGTTTTGGTCGATCTAGATGGTGTTTTATGGTTTTCTCAAAAATTACATAAAGATGCGTTCATTAAAGCTTTTAAGGAATTCACTGGAGAAGCCGAGGAGTTGGTTAATCAAACCTGGGAATTTGGCGAATCGACCCACCATTATGCAAGTAAACTTTTAAGTGAAATTGGTATAGAAAATCAAGAGGTAATTTTAAAAAAATTTATTGCAAAGAAGAGATTGTTTGCATTTCAAACGGATGATATCCCACTAAACACTAGATTGATAGAAACTTTAACAATGCTAAGAAACTTAAATCTAAAGATTGCCCTGGTTAGTTCATCGTCGCGTTTGAATGTGAACAAATTTATATCTGTTTCGAAAGCGAAAGATTTATTTGATTGCATAGTTGATTCGTCTATGGTGCCAAGTCCAAAGCCTAGTCCAGATTGCTACAATTACGCCATGGCCAAATTAAAACTTTTACCGAATAGATGTATCGCAATAGAAGACAGCGACATAGGAATACAATCTGCAAGAAATGCGAATGTTAAAATAGTACTAAAATTCGCAGGGATTGCGGAGGATAGTAAATTTTACATCTCATTAAACTCTAGTATTCTCAAAATCAACCATGACCATTAGTGTTGTTTTGCCTGCCGCAGGGCTGGGATCCCGAATGAAACAAGATTTACCTAAGGCACTTACGGAATTTGAAAGTAGCACCTTCCTTAAATGGCAGATTGATAAGTTTAAAAATATTGCTAAGGAAATTTTTGTTATAGTTTCTGTTAAAGATGTAAGTAAATTTGAGGAGTACCGCAAGTCCAATAATTTAGACTTCACTATTGTGATTCAAAAAGGAAAAAATGGTTCATATTTTGCGATAGACTCAGTTATTGATGTAATCACTACAAAATTTTTGATAATTTGCTGGGTTGACCAGGTAGGTGTGTCTAAATCATTGGTATTAGAGACTATCAATAAAATAGAAATTTTTGATTCTGATGGAATTGTTCCACTTCTATATTTAAATAAGCCATACGTAAAGGCAAATTTGAGTGAATCTGGCACTTTAATTGGCTGGGAATATCGTAGGGAAGGTGCCGAACCTAGTGAAGGCTATTCAGATTTAGGATTATTTGCTTTCAAGACTAGTAGCTTGAAAAAATCTATGCGCTCTATCAAGAATTATTCTAAATTTGAAAGCACTGTTACTAAAGAATTTAACTTTCTGGATTTTTTACCCTATTTTGCACAAAACTATTTTTTAAAATTATTTCACAACTTTAATATTGTTAATTCAACCGCTGTTAATACAAGATTTGAACTTGAGAATGCAAAAACAGTTGTAAATAAAAAAGTCCAAGAAGTTTTATACTCAATTATTATACCAAGCTACAATGAAGGACCACGCCTTACAAAATTACTGACACAGCTCAATGAATTATCTTCAAGCTTAATCAATGAAATAAATTTCAAAATAGAAGTAATAATTGTTGATGATGGAAGTAGCGATAATACAAGTAAAATATTAGATAATTTTCCATTTAAACATGTTTACCAAAAGAATTCAGGCAAAGGTTCTGCTGTCAAATTAGGAAGGACTCTGGCAAATGGAGATTATTTGATTGTTCTAGATGCAGATGGGGAGTATTTGGTATCAGACCTGGTGCCATTAATTAAATTTTCTATAGTGCATCCTATTGCAGTTGTGTATGGGTCTCGATATCTTAAAATTAATTCAAAAAGAATTAGAGTTTTCCCTTTGCATGGCCAATCGTTTTTGAATCTCTACTTTAACTATTTGTTATCAACAATAATTTTAATTCGATTTAGAATTGTGATTACAGATTCTCTTACAGGCTATAAAATATATCACAAAGATGTTTATGATGCAGTAAATCCGGTGACTAAAGGGTTTGAAACTGATCATGAACTTTCAAAAATGATTATCAAATTAGGCATTAATATTAATGAACATCCAATTTCATACAACCCAAGGAGCAGAAATCAAGGGAAGAAGATAACCTATAAGGATGCATTGAAAGCTTTAAGGATATGGTTAACATGAAAGCAGTAGTATTTAGTGGGGGTCGCGGCTGCACAAATATAATAAAGTCAATTATTTCGCAAACAGAGTTGGATTTGGCGATTGTAGTCAATGCTTATGATAATGGTAAATCTACTGGTCGTATTCGCGCTTATATTCCTGGATTATTAGGACCGTCAGATATTAGAAAAAATGTATCAGTTTTGCTTGAATGCTTTGACTCTCTACTAATGGCAAATTTCTTAGAGTTTAGACTGGCAAGCAATTTGGGAAATTTACCTTTAATCGATTTAATCCAAGAATCAAACCCTTCAATATTTAATTTACTTACCTTTGAGCAATACCAATCCATAAAATTAGCATTAGATTATTTCGAACAATACCAGATTAAAATTGGCAGAAGTTTTGACACTTTTGACTGCGCTATTGGTAATATTATTTTAGCCAGTCTATTTCTACAATATGAAAAGAATTTCAATTTTGCTGTTGCTAAATATCAAGAGATTTTTCTTGAAAATAGATTGACAAAAAATAGGAATGTCCAAGTACTAAATGTCACAGATGGGGAAAATCTATATTTAATTGCCAGGTCAACGTCTGGTAAAATTTTTTTGGATGAAAGTGAAATTGTCGTAAATGAAAATATGGAAGTTATTAGAGAGATTGCTTTAGTAAAAGATTTGAATGAAAGATCAGTTCAAGTGGCTTTTGACAATGTGAGAATGCCTAATGCGAATCCGATAGTTATACACCTCTTGAAAACTATGGATATATTAATTTACGGTCCTGGAACCCAAGCATCATCTTTACTCCCCTCATATTTAACATCCGAAGTGCTCAATGAAATAAGTAGAAATTCAAGTGCTAAGAAAATATTTGTTTCGAATCTTGTTCCGGACCTCGATGATCCTGTCTCAAATGTTTTTTCAAGATTAGACACATTTTTCTTTCTGGCAAATTTAGTTTCGGATAAATTAGTTTTCACAGAACTTGTTACTAATGTTTTTTCAGAGTTAGAGCTTTCTGAATCTTCAAACAATTTATTGAGTAAAAAATTTCCTGGAATTGTATTTCAAACAGATAACTGGCTAATAGAAAACAATAAACATTTAGGTGCGGCAATAGTTAGACAAATTTCTCAGGCTTGTGAAAAGAAACTCAAATTTAAGCCTGGTTTAGTTTCCGTTTTAGTTTTTGATTTTTTTTCGACAAGCTCTTATGCTCATTACCTAGATGTATTGGAGTCGTTACAATCCAGCATAAATGTAGATTCTGAAATACTTATCATTGCCAATGATAGGTATATCCAAAATCTTCAAAAACAGGTAATTTCTCTTAAAGAGGAAGCCTTATTATCGAATCAGATTAGATTTGTAGGATCAATTCATGAAGCTTTACTTAAGTCTAGAGGTGATGTAGTTGCTTATTTGGGGAGCACGCAATTGTATGAGCTATCAGATTTATTTTTAGGTATCAGATTGCTTATAGATAATGACAAGTGTCATTTTGTACTCGGTTCTAGAAATCTGAGGATTTTCGACCTTAGGAAACAGATTCGAGAAGCGTATCCCACTCAGCCAATACGTGGCTTTATCTCTTATTGGGGCAGTTTAGTTATTTCCATATCTTTTTTACTTAAATTTAAAAGATTTATCACCGATCCATTGTCGGGTATTAAGATATTTAAAAAAGCAAATTTAGGTGAAAATGATATATATAAAATTAGTCAAGATATTGATATAAATCTAATTAAATATTTTATTAAAGCCGGCTTACCAATTCAACAATTTGATATAGGATTTAATACAAATAGTTTAACCAAAAATAATCGCCATCGTTATTTTAGTGGAATTAAATCTCTATTAAATATATGGCATATATAAATAATGGAGAAAACTTGATTCTACTTATAAATCCCAAATTAGTTGTTCAAAAGAATGATACTTTTACAACGGGAATTATTTATATGCCTGTTGGCTTGGCAATTTTTTCAGGTGGTCTTAGTGAATTAGGTATTGATCATCAAGTTCTAGATCTATTTGGACTAAATCCTGCTAAAAACACTGAGCTGCGTGAAAGATGGACATTTGGTGAAAATTTAGAAACTGCGGCAGCCAAATTCTTGATCACACCTTCAGTGGTTATAGTTTACGCAAATCAAGCTGCGAACCATTCAGAAATATTGCTAATTATTGAACAGGTTCTATTTCTTTTTCCCAAAGCTAGTATTTATATTTTAGAGAATTCGCAAGCAGTAACTGCCTACTCACTTGAATCTGTTAAGGACCAATTTAAAAAATATAGAATTGCAGGCTTTATTACCGGTACTCCAGAAACGCAAGTGAATACATTTGTAAATAGAATACTAAAAATAAATAATTCAATTACTGAACCATCTGCAAACTGGGAGAAATTTCCAATTGAAAATTACTGGAGATACAAATTAGCGCATGGGCCACAAACTAATAATAAGTATTTACCCATTTTAACTTCCTATGGATGCCCTTGGGCATGTTCATTTTGTGTTGTACCTGCAACAAACAATAGAAAATGGAATAGCAGGAAATCTGAATCTGTGTACCAAGAAATTTTAGACTTGAAAATTAAATATAACGTTAATGAGTTTCATTTAGAGGATTTAAATTCTTCTGTTAACACCCATAAATTATTAGAATTGGCTGACAAAATTCAAAGCTTGTCAATAATTTGGAAAATTGTCGCTGGTACTAAGGCTGAAACGCTTGATTCATTTGAAACCCTGAAAAAACTTCATGATTCTGGATTAAGATATTTTTCATTTTCTCCAGAATCTGGTTCAAATAAAGTTAAGCAGGAAATAGGCAAGCGATTTGAAAATCAACACTCGTTTCGTTTAATAAATTGGAGCAAGAAGTTGAATATAAAAACTCAAGCTTGTTTCGTTCTGGGGATGCCCAATGAGGGAATCATAGATAGGTTTCGCTCTCTTAGTTTAGTACGATTGTATTCTATAATTGGAATTGATGAAATTGCGGTCTTTATCATTTCTCCAATGCCAGGGGCAAAAATCTATAGTCAATTTAACGTAGATATACAAAATATTTCTTTCTCCCCATCCTGGCGCCGTGATTATAAGAAACTTTCTTTCATAAGATTATATTGGTATTTAAACTTTTTAATGCTAAAGGTATTATTTCATCCAGTTGCATTTGTGTGCTCAATTGTTCGTTTTTTTAATAAAAATTTTGAACTGAAAATGGAGTTGGCTCCACATAGAAGCAGGCAGTGGAAGAAATGGGCAAAACATCAAGTTAGGAACCTTGATTGATTTTTGTGTTTTGTGGGCCCTGTCGGGATCGAACCGACGACCCACGGATTAAAAGTCCGTTGCTCTACCGACTGAGCTAAAGGCCCCTAACATACCTGGATGATAATTTATTTAGTCTAATGCTAAATTTTCACGACAATTACCCATTTACAGCTTTGTCTAATCTATCTCTGATAGCAAGCGCTAGTCCCTCACCCAAAGGCGGTTTAACAACGATCTTGGATAGTCCCATGTGATCGCCTTTCCTGAGGGCCGAATAAAAATCCCGGGCAAACTCTTCAACATTTTTAGGTGAAGCCAACCTAACCACTCCTGGTACGGATTTTTGATCTGCTAGAGCAATATAGCCTTCTCCATGAAGTGCGACATCACCGATGGACACTTTTGCTTTTGGCGCGTAATGTGATTTAAACAACCCAGCCACTTTAATAGGGGTATTCACTAGATTATAATTCAGTTTAATTCCCGATACTGATTCAATTTGATTACTTGATATGGCACCGGGGCGCAAAATCTGTGGAAATTTTTGCACACAATTTATAATTGTCGATTCGACTCCAATTTTACACTCCTGTCCATCTAAAATTAAATCATGAATTGATGAATACTTGCCTAACTCTTCATATACTGAGTCAGCTGTCGTTGCAGAAACTGCCCCAAACCTATTCGCGCTAGGTGCTACAATACCCTGTCCTCCCAGCTTTTCAAATTCACTTAGTAACCCGAATGCTACTGGGTGTGCTGGAACTCTAACTCCCACATTATCTTGTCCCCCAGTTATAAAATCTTTAGCAATTTTACTCCTCTTTAGGATTAACGTCATCGGCCCAGGCCAAAACTCTTCAGCAAGTTTTATCGCATACTCTGGAATATAAACTGCCCATTTATCTAATTGATTTATGGATGAAATATGGACTATCAACGGATGATCGGTTGGCCTTGCCTTAACCGAATAAACCCTACTAACACCTTTTTCGTTTGTAGCATCAGCCCCTAATCCGTAAACAGTCTCAGTTGGGAAAGCGACAAGGTGGCCGTCCTTTAATGCTTGGGCAGCTTTCTTGATTTCAACTTGCGTAGGATTGCTGATAATTTCCATACGTAAATCATCCCATTTAACTAGTTTTGATATGAAGTAGATGACCGATACCCTTCTCCTTCTGGTCCCCATCGTCTAGTGGCCTAGGACGTCGCCCTTTCACGGCGTTAACACGGGTTCAAATCCCGT
>Ga0214923_10001756_pt1 | contig 30166 bp, 32 predicted proteins | sample LL1510_MetaG_FD_177993 | JGI IMG/M metagenome (GOLD analysis project Ga0214923, IMG submission 177993) | Freshwater microbial communities from Lake Lanier, Atlanta, Georgia, United States - LL-1510 | ecosystem: Environmental > Aquatic > Freshwater > Lake | place: USA: Georgia | collected...
AATGGAGAAATCAAACCGCATGAGATTGCTTTTATGACCCATCAAGAAATGCGACCTGATATTTGGAAAGAACTCATTGAGGCGAAGAGTAAAAGAGATATGGCGGCGGAATCGCAAATAGAAGCATCTACAGACACATTTACGTGTCGTAAATGCAAACAAAATAGATGTAGTTATTACCTTCAGCAGGTGAGGGCAAGCGATGAGCCAATGACATGCTATGTGCAGTGCTTAAATTGTGGTAATCGTTGGAAATGTTAGTAAAAAACTTTAAAAATAAAAATTCAATGAAATTTACTCCTATAACCATCATAAAACATATAATGTATTTCTAATAATTCTTTGTTTTCTTCTTTTTCAATTCTTACCATTTGTTTTTCTATTTCTTCTTTCAATTCTATCATTCGTCTTTTCATACAGGGGTTTATTTTTGTTCCCAAATAATTAATAAATTTATCTGGATTAAATCGAATAAAAATAAATTTGCCGCCATGTAACATATAAAGATCATCATAACGTATTTCTTCATCTTTTTTATTATATTTTTTATGCTGATTTTCATCTGTCTCAATACATAATAAAGTATTTCCAATTAAGAACTAAAGATATATTTTTTATATAGATTTAACGAAAAAACTATATAAATTTACTAAATAATCTATGGCTCTATATTTTCTTGTTGTTGAACTTTTAATTTTTCTTTTTTATTCAAATACGCTTTTCTAGCATATTCTTTTTTCTTTTCATCACTAAGATTAGCATAATAATTTGTTTTTTCTTTGTATTCTCTATTTTTTTTATTAATTTCTTCTTTGTGATTTTCATAAAACACTTTGCTACGTTTTGGCGCCGTGTAAGATTTTAATTTTTCTTTTAACATTTGAACCTCATTTTCCAGTTCTTTAATTCTTTCATAAGGGTCCATTAGTATATTTTATAAAGTTATTTTTAAATTTATTATATAAAATAAAAAAAAATGAAATAAAAAAATATATATTACATATAATAATAAAATGCTCTTTTGTTTAGAAAAAAATAGTTATATACATAGTTTTGATTGGTCTTGTAAAAAATGTGGTAGTAGAAGACATATAACTGCAAATTGTCCAAAAAAATAAAAAATAATTTCTCAAAAATTAAATATTTAATTATTATGATTATTATATGAACAATAATACCACTATACTTAGTACTTCTCAACAAATAGAGAAGATTTTTGATGATAATCGTTTAAATGATCTTAAAAGGTTTTTAGATAAACGTCATTGTTTAAATGATTTTAATACATTTCTTGTTTTTTTATTTTATTTAGTGCAATCTTCAGGGATTATGATTACCATGATTGGTTCTGCTTATAACAATCAACAATTTATTTGGATAGGTATTGGTTTAAATTTAACAGCATCACTCATTAATGTTTATGAAAAAGTCAATAATAATTTAATGAAAAACATGCTTACAAATATTAAAGCCATCAAAAATAATAATTATGTTGACGAAGCAGCACTTGTAGATTTAGAAAACATCGATATTCCCGTTCCAAATCAACCACATGTACAAGCTACTCCTTCACAAATTCAAACTCCTTCACAAGCTTCTTCACCTCCACTACAAAATCAAGTAGTACAGAATAATGTAGTAAAGGAACCCGTTGTACAAGACCAAATAACAACCGACAGCCCTCCAAATCCTTAATTAAATCCAAAAATAAATACATATATTATAAACCCATATAAAAAACAATAAAACCAAAAATACAAACCAGTAACTAACATAAATTTAATCATTTTATAAAAAACACTTGGGTCACGAATTTCCAATTTATCATCTTTTTCTCTCGAATATTCATAAATATAGTGCTCAAAAATATCATCACGAAATTCTGGCGCAACCTTTCGAATAAACATTGTATACCTATTTTCATTCAATGTTTTTTCAATAAATTTTATGTCTTGATCACACTCTGTAGAAAACAAATAAGGACTTGTACTATTCATCATGCGCGACCAATCCGCAGCATGTGTGACTTCTCTTATAACATTTTGTAATTGTCTACAAGAATACAAAATAATCGCAAACAAACTCTCATTCGCTAGTCCACCATCACAAATCATCTTTACCAAACTCTGTTTCTGTTGAATATAAACCAAACAATGTTGCACATCTTCTCTCTTTAAAACAAACCAAGGATCATTTGCTAATCGGAATTCTTCCGGTAACAAAGCCAAATTCGACCTCTTGTGAAATTGTGGATTCCACCAAGCCTTGCACCACCTCATAATACTTTTTGAATAATTATTAAAAAACAAATACCGAAATCGTCGAGGAGAGATAATCGGGCAACAAGAATCAGTTAAAAAGCAGAACCATTGATTATCTCTGTCTTGATTGAGAGCATGATTCATTAAAGAAATATAAGCTGGTATTACATGAAAATAGCTAGTATTATATACACATTCATTCGGAGGCAATATATGATCATGTATCCAAGGCGACCGAATCTTCGCAATATCTTTATAAAAAAAATAAACATTAATAATATCTTCATTAGGTTTTATCCATTTTCGCCATAGTTCTTCTTTGTTCAAAATATGTTCATAACTAATAATAAAACATAAGGCAACCTTCATTTTTCTTACTATATTTTATAATTATAATTGTAAATATATTTATAAATATTTATTTAGATATATTAATATATTCATATGAAACTATTTGGAATTCTTATGAAAGCTTTTATTTTAATTATTCAATTTTTTAAAAATAAAGGCAGCAAAATTGTCGGCAAATTAAACATTCAATCCTATTTTTTAACACAACACTTTAATCCCACGATTTTACATAATTTTAGCAAAAAAATAGACGATACACAATGCATTATAAAAAATAAAAACGACAAGGTTTTTTATCAACAAGATAAACAATTGTATTTCGAATCCAACGAATTTATTTCCGACAAAAAGGTGATTTCAATATCCCCAGGTGGTTTGCGCGGTTTCTATCTCTTAGGTGTTCTCTCTTATATAAAAGAAACATATAAATTAGATGATTTTGTATTTTCTGGCGCTTCCGCGGGAGCCTGGAATAGTTTATTCATGTGCTATAAGAAAGACCCACGTGAATTCATTTTCAAAATACTTAATTCGAATATTGTAAAAGCCAGAAATATATATGATATTGAATATATTATAAAATATAAATTACTTGAAATGTGTAAAGATGATGATTTCGATTTAAGGCGCTTATTCATTGGTGTTACATCCGTGAATAAATTCAAGATTATAACCAATATATTTTCCGATTTCGATAATCTAGAAGATGCGATTAATTGTTGCATTGCGAGTTCACACATTCCTCTAGTAACAGGTGGGTTTACGAATCGTTACCATAACATGTATACATTTGATGGAGGATTCAGTAATTATCCTTACTTAAATATAAAGAAACCAGTGTTGCATGTATCGCCGAGTATGTGGAAGGAAATGAAGAATAAGGATGAAAAACCTTTAATTATGAATGAAAATTTTAAACGTATAAAAGGATTTTATAATTTGGTTTCAGAAAATAAGAGAAACATTAATTTTATGAAACTGTATGATGATGGATATAATGATGCAAAAATGAATAAAAATATGCTTGACGAAATATTTTTGGTGGATAATTCGGAGTTTTAAATCTTCAAGGGTGTAAAAAAATATGGTTACAAAAGGTAAAATGTATAATGTATAAATTTATTCTTCTTTTTCTTTTTCTGATTGAAATTGCATTATTTGTAAGATCGAATTACAAAAATATTCTAAATCTGGTTCAAAATCTGAATCATGTAAGTCATAAGATTCAGTATAATATGTAAGTTCACGATTGTTATATAAATCAGGATTTCCACTAATTAATGAAAAATATTCGTCTGCGATTAAATAAAATTGTTTTACAAATGAGTAAAATTCGTCCATTATTTTATATATATTATTGATTTATATATAAAATTGACTAAATTATATATTCCATTTAATATTTTATAATAAAAATGAAAACCGAAATAATATATTTCGATGAAATTGGTCTAGATATAACTTATTTAATTGGACAAAATGCAAAGGATAATTTTGCGGTAATCGACAAAGGTTTCGAAAATGATTTATGGTTCCATGCAGAGTCGGAGTCATCATGTCACGTTGTTTGTCTATTTCCTCAAGATAATCCATTTTCAAAATTTGATTCAAGAGAGAAAAATTTGATTGTGAAAAAAGGCGCGGAACTATGTAAGAAGCATACCAATAAAATATCTGCTCTACATAATATAGTATTTATTTATACAGAACTTAAAAATGTTACCAAAACAAAAACACCAGGCTTAGTAATAACGAGAGAAACAAAGCGTTTGAAATGTTGAAAATTATGTTCTTTAAGTAGATTTGTAAATATATATTATTTTTCAATACCTACTTCCTTTGCGATTTTCTTAATTATTTTTTCTGAATTCTCATTGTTCTGGCTCATTGATTGATAAATGATATGATTGTATTGGTCTGATTTCCTAGAATCCGAATAAATACAATCTGGATATTTGGCTTTCCATTCAGGAATCATGCAAATATTCTTATGGGCAATTTGACCAATCGCATTTTTCAATTTTTTATTTTCTTTGCTATCGTTAAACCACTGATTATCATCCTTTACATAAATTGTTTCTCTTTTTTGATCGCTGCAATGGACTGGTCTCTGGGTCACGTCCAGTTGTTTCAAGTTCTCTATAATAATATTGGAAATACCAGCTACAAAGCCATTTTTACCTACATTTTCAAGGTCAGACAATTGCAATTGAATGGAATTTACAAAATCAGTCAAATTCATCGCATCTTTACAAGTTTCGTTTAAAAAAAATTGAAGATTGAAGGTTTTGTTGTAACTATTGATCGAGTTGTATTGATTCATTGGTGTACCATTTTTGCAAATATCTATAATCATTTTTTTTAAATCATTATGTTGTTCTAATAATTGCTTGTTTTGCTCCATAAGCAATTGATTTTGCTCAGCCATTATATCAACTATTTTTTCTTTATCATCGTCTTTTGAAACATGCTCTATAATAATATTAGCAAAACATTTTTTTTTGTGACTATAATAGGTAGAAGAATGTTTATATTTTTTATAACAATAAGGACATTCAAATTCGGCATTTTCGGCATTTTTTAATGTAGGATTTTGTAGGATTTTATGTTTGCGTGTTAAAATATGTTTATCATAATTAGATTGTTTTCTGCATAAAAAGTCACATATTTCACAATAAAATTTTTTCGGCATTTTTTTTTTCGGCATTTTTTCCTACATATAGGCTATATAAAAAAATGCCGAAATGAACCATAAATTTTTTCTTAAAATTATCATAAGAAAAAATAAATTTTTTTTTCTATTTTCAAAGCTTATTTATAAATTATCGTCACAATTCAGGAATTTGCAAGGTTTTATACGGACTTTTTAAAAATGGACATTTTAAAAATGTCCAAAATTGGATTTTCCATTTTCAATTTGGGAAAAAAACAGTAATTTTCGATATTTTCCTTTAAGTAGTTTTGGGAATATATTATTTATTTTTGCTCATATGTTTTTCCTTTCGTGATGACCTTTTTTTCTAAACTTTTTAAAAATTAACTAGAACGATATAATCTCCAAATCCCTCAGATTCCAATATTCGCAACCGCCGTTGGGGAGAGGTCGGCGAATTACAAAGGGAATTTTTTTTTGTTGTAGTTCCAATTCAGCAATTACATAACCATCGATGATATTTTCCGGAACTTTAATAAACGGCTTCGCTCCGGATTCGATTTGTTTTGCACGCTGGCCTAAAATACGGGCTTTTTCGTATTTTGTTAAGAAAGGAACGGTTTTATGAAAAGGGTCAATAATAATATTATTCGCATCACGAACAATTTCAGACAAGGTTTTCACTTCGTCGTCATTGTGAATAATGCGTTCAGGATGATTTTCTTTCACATAATTGCGATTAATTTCTTGATCAAACTTCTGTAAATAATTATCGTCGATATCATCATCGTCATCATCATCATTAATTAACATTGAGGTAGATATTTTTTTCTTTGGAACATTTGTTGAGGCAGTAGAAACCTGTTTTTTTGCCCCACCTTTTGTATCCTCTGCTTCATCATAATAATCGTCTTGGTCATCTTCATCCTCAATATCGTCGTCTTCATCATCAACTATTTCGTCTTCTTCGTCTAAGTTTATATTAAGTTCATCATCGTCATCATCTACTTTTTCAGACCCTTCATCATCATCTTCCTCATCAAAATTATTATTAAATTCTGTTTTTTTTATAGATGTAGTAACTGGTTTTTTTATTGGTGTTTCTTCATAATCAGAAGAAATGTCGCTACTCGATTCATTTTCACTTAAATAATCTTCAATATCACTCATATTTATATTTAGTAAAGATAGTTTTAAATATAAATATGTTTCAATTTTTTATAAAAAAAAATAAATATCAAATAAAATAAATAATACTTGAAATACGCAAAGGGTTTTTACATGTTTGTGTATTTTTACTACGTTACAAAATGTACATGGTAACTATCACTTTGCACTAATAAATTACACACAAGTGGGCGACTTTTATAACTTGTTAAATGTGCAAAGGTTTAAGAATTTTCACTAGGCTTCCACACTGTATCACATGTAGAGCATAAATAAATATATTTCATATCGGTATCATTATAACGAATGTAAATAATTTCACGGTCCGCCTCTTTTGTATTTGTTTCACAGTCTTTATTTGGACACAACACTTTATTTGTTCTAGGTAAAGTCGGGTCCAATTTAGTATATTTATTAATAATGTGACTAAAACTTTCTTCGGATTTTTTGATTTCAGTTTTCACAATTGAAACATTGTCGGCATTAAATTGAATGTCTTCATTACCACATTTTCTACAATAATAAACTAATTTATTTGTATTATTCGCATCAATACGAATGTAATACATATTTTCGCAATTTGAACAGAAACGCATTTTTTATATATATCTTAGTATTATTTATTTATTTCAATTTTTTAAAGAAATAAATAAATTATTTTTTTTCATTTTCCACGGAACAAGAGTAAGAAGAATTATTATCCGGCAAATTATTATCTAGCGAATCAACAAATTGTTTAGCATCTGTTAAAGCCTTAATGACCTTTTTATAATTTATTAAAACAGACATGGAATACATACCAGTTTTGATTAAAACCGACGGGACTTTCATTTCTTCTTTATTTTTATTCGCAATTTCCATTAATTTATCATAATTCTTCAAGAAATGCTCCTTTACATAAGAATAAAAAGATTCAAAAAAAGGCAAATAATAACATTCTTTCTTGGAAACAATATATGCAACTGCAATTTTCAAATTTGCATAATCAACGATTTGGTTATAATGTTGAATATCAGCATGACCTTTTGCGACGCCAGGTTCATTCAATAACGGATTTTCACACAATAATGTGCATAAAGTAAGTAATACAGTAGAAATGGTCTGGCACGATGTCCATTGGTCTCCTCGCCAAGTATTTAAAATAGATATACACACCTTTCCACATTTGTATAAATTCGGATTAAATCGGATCTCATCTCCATTGGTACAGTATTTTACCTTTGGAGGACTATGTGGATAATCAGTCGGATAATTCAATTCAAAAAAATAATTGCCTCCAAAATAAGGTGTTCCTTCAGGACCAATGATTAATGCATAACCTTTTAACATATCTTCATCGTCATGAATATAATAAATACCATTATCAGTGAGTGGATTTTTCATAATATGTTTCACATCTTTTAGTAATCGTTGAATGGTATCTTTTGATATAATAATACTATTAGAAGACATATAAATCCTTTAAATTATATAGAAAGATTTATTTATGTCTCTTTTATAAAGAAATTAAAATAAAGAAATAAAAAATTAAAAATATAATATAAATAAAAATAATATAAATTCTTACTGTATAATAACTCTGTATATGAATATTAAAATCAGTAAAAGTGTTGAATATTTAATTAAAGGGAATAATTATAAAATAATAATGGAGTATGATTTATATGGTAATAAAATACAAGAAACAATTTTAAACGGCAAATTTATTCGCATGTGTTTTATAAATATAAATACAAATACAAATAAAAATACAGAAAAAAGAGAAACATTATATTGTCCAATATTTGAATATGAAGAAACTGTAAATTATTTACATTGTACAAGAAAAGTAACACATCAACGAATGATACATCCGTTCAATAAAATTATCCGCATTGGTTATGATGATGAATATAAATAAAAATATATATTTTTACAAATTTTTTTGAAATCCGTTTTTGAATTTTAAAAAAATTGAATTAGAAATATATTACACTATATATATAAAATAATGAATAGTCAATCACAATATAAGGATTTATCCGAATTCTTAGCAAAGCATTATGCTAAGAATGGTACAATTACACATACGAGAATTGGCGATAAAGAATTAAATATACATGGTGGTTCTTATTCTATTCCGAATGAAGAACTTACTATATTTCATAAATTGTATTATGATCATATCTTTGTTCAAAAGAAAAAAGAATATTTGACTGAAAAGCAATTGGAAACAGGCGGTTGTATGGTCGTTGATTTTGATTTTCGTTATTCATATGATGTGGAAGAACGAAAACACACAAAAGAACATATACAAGATATGATTTTATTATATTTGGAAGAACTTAAGACAAATTTTATTTTTGAAGAAAACAAACCATTTGATGTTTTCATTTTTGAAAAATCACATGTAAATCGTGTGGAAGATAAAACGGTTACAAAAGATGGTATTCACATGTTGATAAATATTCAGGTGGATCACGCCATGCAAACGATGATTCGTGATAAAATGATAGAAAAACTTCCTGAAATTTGGGTAGATCTTCCATTAACAAATGGTTGGGATTCTGTTTTGGACGAAGGGATTTGTAAAGGCAAAACAAATTGGCAATTATTTGGTTCAAGAAAACCGGCAAATGAGCCATATGAATTAACTCAGCATTTTATAATTGACTATGATCCAAATGATGGTGAATTTATGATGGATGAAAAAAAAGTAAGTGATTTTGATTTAAAGAAAAATTTCATTAAATTGTCTGTACAAAATGTGAATAATCCAAAATTTGAAATTAACCCAAAAATAAAAGATGAATATCAGAAACGATTGGAAAACAAGACACCCAAAACAAAAAAACCGCAAACAAAAACCAGAGTGAATTTATTGATTGAAGACGATGAGACCGAAGAAGAATATATTTCCTTGAATGAAATTGTGAATAAAGAAATGCTTGAAAAAGCAATCCAAATTATGCTAAAAAATTTGAAACCAGACGAACATTATATTAAAGAAATCCATGAATATACACAAATTTTACCCGAAAAGTATTATGGTCCAGGGTCACATTTCCAAAATCGTTTGGTTGCATTTGCGCTGAAAGATACAGATGAGCGTTTATTCTTATCATGGGTACAACTTCGCTCGAAAGCAATCGATTTTGATTATAACACAATTCCTAGCTTATATCATGATTGGAAAAAATATTTCATAAATAAAAAAGAAGATCCAGTAACAAAACGTTCAATAATTTATTGGGCAAAGCAAGATGCATATGAAGATTATTTAAAAGTAAAGGAATCAACACTTGATTATTATATGGAAGAAACGATTTTAACTCAAACTGAATTCGATATTGCGAATGTATTGTATCATGCATTTAAAGATAAATATGTTTGTGTTAGTTATAATAACAAAGGCGTTTGGTATAAATTCAATAGCCATCGTTGGGAGCCTGATAAGGGATTATCATTAAGGTTGGCTATTTCAAAAGATTTATATAATATTTTCGGTAAAAAGCAAGAAACGATTGGTAATGAATATCAACAATATGAACAAAATGATGAACGCCTTGAATTTTTACGAAATAAATCCAAGCAAATTTCTCAGATATTATTGAAATTGAAAAGAACATCGGACAAAAATAATATTATGCGTGAAGCGATGGAACTCTTCTTTGATCCGGAATTTATCAAATGCATGGATACAAACAAACAATTATTATGTTTCAATAATGGTGTAGTTGATTTTAAAAACAAGGTTTTTCGCGATGGTTATCCTCAGGATTACATTACAAAAACGACTGGAATAAATTATATTCCGTATAATGAGAACAATAAAGAAATGGTTAATACTGGAAATGAACTTATTACCATTATGACAAAATTCTTTCCGATTAAGGAATTAGAAGACTATATGTGGGATCATTTAGCGTCGTGTTTAATTGGTGGAAATCCGAATCAAACATTCAATATTTATCATGGTTCAGGAAGTAATGGTAAATCGATTTTAACAGATTTGATGTCTCATGTCTTGGGAGAATACAAAGGTATTGTTCCGATAACATTAGTCACTGAAAAGAGAAATGGTATTGGTGGAACATCTTCAGAACTGATTCAATTAAAAGGTGTTCGTTATGCAGTTATGCAAGAACCAACTAAAGGTGTGAAATTGAATGAAGGTATTATGAAGGAATTAACAGGTGGAGATCCGTTACAAGCACGTGCATTATTTCAAGAATCAGAAACGTTTGAAACCCAATTTAAATTGGTTGTATGTACGAATAATTTATTTGATATTGAAAGTAACGATGAAGGTACTTGGCGTCGTATTCGAAAAGTTGATTTCTTATCGAAATTTGTAGATGATGGAGATAATAATCACGTGGATGATGATAATCCTTATGTATTTCTTAAAGACAAATCATTAAAAGATCGTTTATATAAATTAGCACCTGTATTTGCGAGTATGCTTGTGAAAAGAGCTTTTGAAACAGATGGAATTGTAAAAGATCGCGATATTGTGATGAGTGCATCAAATAAATATAGAAATGGTCAAGATCATATTGCTGCATTTGTGAATGAATGTATTGAGAGAAGCAGTAATCCAAAAGCAATTATTGGTAAAAGTGGGGTTGGACATGAATTTAAAAAATGGTTCAATCAAGAACTTGGATCACTGAAAGTGCCGAAGATGCAAGAATTATATGATTATATGGATAAGAAGTTTGGTCAACATAAAACAAAAGGATGGGTTGGTGTTGATTTTGTAAAAAATGACGAAGAGGAAGATGCGATGGAAGCTTTACAAAGTTATTAAACCTTTGTACATTTCAAGTGCAAAGGTTTAATAAAATAAAAACTAAAAGATTTAAAAAAAATTATATTATAATGAAGTATACACATTTTTAGGTAACATCGAACCAATTTTTTTTAGTATACTAATTATAAAAGTAAAAAATGGAACTGCGATAAAAATATACAAAATCAAAAATATAAGAATCACTATTTGCATGATTTTTGGAACATTAGAAGGTTTAATAATCATACATACAACAAAACCTATAATTGTAGCAATATAAATAAAAAATATAATATTTGAATAACTAATAAGTGAATTAATACCCTGGTCTTCATAATATGTTTTTCGATCATTTGTTAATGTATCGGCTTTCATAGTAATCAGTTTTTTTTTTAAATCCGCATTTTTTTTGTTTATTGTATTATAATAGTCATTCACATTTTGATAATTTAAAAAAAGACTGGTATAAGATTCCAATAATATTTTTGAGTTTGATATATTTTCACGAAAATTTTGCATAAATTGACTAATAATAACCGCCGTTCTTTTTTCTAATACGGATTCATATTCTTCATTATATGCTAACTCGCCTTTTTCATAAACATAATAATTTTTAAATGCATTTTCAATTTGTTCTGGTCCAGTTAAATAATTATGTGTTGCTTCTAAATATTTCTGTTTTAAATTGTTTTGTTTACTGCTTTCACTAGTTGATTTATTATTGAGAATATTTTGTGCTTGTACTATTAAACTATTAAATTTTGAAAGAGTTTGTGTATCATTATTTAAATAAGGGGTACTATTACTATTATTATTTTTACTATTATTTTTGCTATTATTATTATTATTATCGTTTTTACCCATTATATATTATATTATATTATATATTATATAATATAATATATTGATAAGAATTTCATCAAAATATAATAATCAACAACAAAAAACTAAAATTTACCAAAATGAATAAAACTAGAACTATAATTCGGTTGTATATTATCACCACCTAAATTCACGTCTGGTTTTTTAAATTGATATGTATCTTTTGTTAGAACGTGATTTATGAAAGATTCTTTTTGCTTTTGTTTTGAAGAAGTTCCTGTGGTAGAAGAAGTATTTGAAACAGGGGCGGCAGTTGTAGCAACGGTTGAACTACTCGTAGAATTTGAAACAATACATTGATTTGAACTTGAATCCCATGATAAACCGGAGCCACAACATGCATCCCCGATACATGTACCAACATTACTAGTTGATGTTGATACCCAAGGATCCGAAACGTTACTTGGATCAGTTGTAGTTGTAGGTGCATTATTTGGGTTAAATGGAAAATTATATTCTTGATAATTCATAGAATCACGATTCCAAATAGAAATTAATCTTTTCCAAAAATAATAAAACCCAATAACGGATATAATAGCAACAAATACCGCGGTGATTGAATTTGGAAGAATACCTTTTTTATTTAAAATTGCTAAAATAAGAATTGGAAAAAGAATAAATACGACAATTTTCATTAAAGCGCTATGTTCCGCATATTTTTCACCAAAATAATTATTAATTTCAATCAATCGAATTTTATTATTTTTTTCCTCTTCTAAAACACGTAATTTTTCTTTGGCTTGATTTAGTTCATTTTCAATAATACTAATCGCTGTTGTTTGTTCTATAAGTGTCCCTTGAGAATTTTGAAGACTACTTTGAAAATTTGTATTCATATTGTTGAGCGTTTGATACAAATTGATTCTCATATTTGATATATCATTTATTTTTTGAATGATTTGTTGTTGTTGACTTTGCGTTAAATTCTGATTTTCTTCTAAACTTGAAAATAATTGTTGTTCAATATCTTGCAGGGATTGAATATCGTTTAACATTTGACTTGTATTATTTTGTGATCCAGAACTTGATAATGATGTTGATGATGTTTCACTATTATAATTTGAAGAAGTTGACATAGTTATATAATTATAAGAAGATAATTATATACAAAATACAAAAACAAAATATAAAAACAAAATTATTTTTTACCAATATTCATTGTGATCAAAAGACACCCAACTGCTAAAATACTCCAAAACATATAATTGTAACTTTCCTGTAAAACAACAATATCACTGTCATTCAAAATATTATTGTAGTTATCGTCTTTAAATTGTTTTAGTACTTTATTTACTTTATTTAATTCAATCAAATATTGATCAACGCTTTGCATATTTGTAGACGATTGCGAATTGACTAATATATCATTTTCATTAAAAGTTCCATTTAAATTTACAATTTGTTGCGCCAATGATTTAAGCGTCGATTGGATTTGTTCTAATTCTTGTTTTTGTGTTGTGCTAACATTTGATAAACCATAAGAAGATCCGGTTGGTTCTTCTGAGCTTGTATAACTATTAAATGTAACAGAATCAACATTTTTTATATTTGGTGTAACACCAGAAGGTGGAGTTATGATCGATTTATTTCGAACATATAAATCCATTGTATTTGAAGGTTGTCTTGCTGAGCTCGGATAAATACTACTTGTTTTTGGATAACATATATTATTTGATGTATCAAACGTGAAACCGTAACAGTCTTGGTTTAAAGAACAAATGGATTCACAGTTATTCACAGTTGACCCACTTACGGAAGCATTTTGAATATCATTCCCTGGACTATCATAATTTGTATACATGGTATAATTCGATGAAAGCTGTAAATTCGAATCTGGATAAGAATATAAAATAGAGTTTTCATCAATATAACCAACTGAACCAATTTGTGAGGAATTAAAATTTGTATTTCCATTTACACTATAAAGTGCATTTATCATAGAAGAACCAAATGTTTGCCCGTTTACAACTGGACATGCTTCTTGTTGTCCGTACTGTTCTGAAGTAGTTAAATTATTGCTTACGTAACATTGGGCTGTTCCCGGACCACCACTTTGTACATTTTGCAAGGCAAAATATTTATATCCGTTACTGCTTGCGTATTGCTGACATGAATCATAAGAATATTTCTGTTTACCATTATCAACCGCCGTCATAGCAGTTCCAGAAACATCACTGTAACAACCTTCATATGGAGCACTACCTGTTATTTCATAAATTGTATTAACCCAATCAATACCATATTTATGACCGTCTGTTCCTTTGACGTGAACAACTTTACCACCATAATCTTTTTTATTTGCATGACCATATTGAGTTGCTGTTGTAAAATCATTACTCACAAAACATTGTGCTGCTGTACCTTTTTTATTTAGATTTTGTAAACCAAAATATTGATAACTCGCATCAATCGCATATTGCATACATGTTTCATATGTGTATGTTTGACTTCCACCGTTAACAGCAGTCATCGCACGATTTGCTTGATCACTATAGTTACCAATATGTTTCGCCTTGGGTGTTTTATATATTGAGTTTGAATTAAGACCACCATAGAAATAACCATCACTTTGTTGGGTGCAATTTTGTTGTCCTTTACCATATTGTTTTGCTTGAGATTTTGACGAACCTGTCCAACATTCACCTAAACCTGTGGTTAAGTTAACATTTTGTAGTCCAAAGTAATTGTCTCCATTATCAATCGCTGCTTGCATACATGTAGATGCATCATAATTTTGCGCACTACTTTGAATGCTTGTAGGTAAACCACGAGAGGAAGAATTGTCGGCATAACAACCAATATAGCTATAGGAAGGATCATATAAACCTTGGTTCACATACACATTGGTTCCTTCGTTTCCAATTACTTCATTTTTTGTTAGGTATGTTCCAGTCACTAATGGTGGTTTTGTTGGGATAGATGTACCAGGATTTAAATAAGAATCATTCCAAGGAATTTTTATGTTAACCACATTTGTAGGTATTCCTGTACTATTCCAAATGGATTGACTTTGCACATATTTTGCGATTCCTTGATTGGTTACATAAAATGTTTGACCGGTACTAAACTGAATTGTTTTATTTAAATATGGATTTTTTGGATTGACTCTTGCTAAATATTTTGCAGCATTTTCATGAATTTGCTTTAAAATAAGATCATATTTTGCTAAAGTTGATAAGTATTCTTGCTTTAAAGATTCATACGATTGGGCTTGAGAAGAAGTAATTTGTGTTTGACTTAACACTTGTTGAGATTGTTGAGATGCACCGGTACTTGTACCACTGCTTGCGCTTGTACCACTGCTTATGCTTGTACCACTACTTGCGCTTGTATCACTACTTGCGCTTGTACCACTGCTTGCGCTTGTACCACTGCTTGCGCTTGTACCACTGCTTGCGCTTGTAAATCCTTCTTTTGTATTTACTCTATATATATCTTTTTCATATTTGTTGAATATTTTTTGTTGATAGTTATTGAATTTTTGTCCTTGACTTAATGCGGGTGTAGGTATTGTTCTATTTAAATTTTCTCTCTTGTATTTTCGGACATGATCATTATTTTCTGGTTTCAAATTATCTAAATTGGAAAAAATATTAAATATGCTACTCATTAATATAACCAAATACAAAAATTTATAAAATCTTTTATTTGAAAATGCTTATAAATATTCAAATTTACTTTTACAAATAAAATAATTTCTTAAATAAATAAAAAGGATATTTTTTTAAATCCATGGCGCCTCCTCGTTGTTCACTTGAAAAAGAAAATTTAATTACCAAAGCAAATAATAATATAACAATTAATAAATATACAATATATTTTGAATATTCTTGAGTAACAATAATCTGACTATTTTGATCAGCTGTATTTAATAATTCTTGTTCGCGGATTATTTCTTCGATATTTATTTTTTCATTTTTAAGAATAGCATTATTATTGTTTAAAATATCTTGCTGGTTCTGATAATTTTGCGAATTATTCTGATTGTTTGAATAAGATTGATTGAGTAAATCAGTCATTTGTTTATTTATATTTAACAATTGTTGATTTAAATTATGTAATAAATAACTATATTGTAAACTTTGTGGTATAATAGCAATTTCACTGGATTTCGATTTAATAATATTTCCATTTCCTTGTCTTAAATAACAATTTTGATTACTAGTATTATATGTAGCACCTGTACAGGAAGAATTCGCACTGCACAAATTTGTACAATCATTCACAGAAGATACTTGTGACGTATTAATTTCAGAAGTACCCCAAAAAGATGCGTCTGAAAGAGTAACTAAATTACCACTTGAATCATTTGATTGAAGTGAATCAATATAATTCTGATACATTTGTTTATATTGACTTAAAGTAGAATTATATTGATCACTTAAAGATTGAAAATTATTGTCTGAATTGTACATTATATATATTGTATATATAATATATGCAATATGAAAATCTAAATTATATTTATCCAAAATAGCCTTGATATGGTGATGAAGTATATGAAGATGAAGATGATGTTGAAGATGAAGAAAAACTCATAAAGCATAAACAAATCAAAATAATTACAGATACAATTAATAGAAAAATAAAAATGCTATAATTTGCAGTTGTATATATAGTGCTATTATTTTGTTCTACGTCTAACAATTCAAATTCCTTTATTAATTTTTCAATTTCATAACGATCTTTTATTAAACTGTTATTTCTCTGATTTAAATTTCCACTAACATTACTTAATTGTTGCGTATCATTATTATAGATTGATGTACCTTGACTTATATATTGTTGTATTTGATTATTTACACTAATTAATTGTTGATTCAAATTCTTAATCAGAGTTAAATATTTCAAATTTTCAGGGACAATAGAATAATTATTCGCAGTTGCTGAACGTATAACATTGCCTTCACCTGAATTTAGAGTACATAATTGTTGATCGCTATTATAAGTTGCACCACTACAATTAGATATAGAAGAACATGACGCGATGCATGAGTTCACACTGCTCACTTGACTTTGACTTATAACACTTGTACCTAAAAAAGTACTATTTGAATTGCTTGTGAAACCTCTATAAATTAGTATAATATCTTGAATCGCACTCGCATCATTATCAGAAGATGATGTTCCTACAAACTTAATTGTATTTGAACCGCTGGTTGCATTATTACCGCTACCATCAATGGTGATTTGTGTTGAATAATTTGTCCATGAGCCTACGGTAGGTTGAGCAGTATATACAGTATTACCATTTAATTCAACATTGATAGGATTTATTGCGTTTAAGCTGCTACCACAAGCCATAAAACTTAAGGTATATGTTCCTGCGTTCATATTTACGGATTGAGATATGCTATCTTTTTTAGGAATGGAAACTGCTTGATTACCATTTGGATAAGGTGTTGGATATCCTAATGTGGTTGTATTATTCATTAAGATAGCATTTTTAAAATCCCAGTTCGGTACTTCTGTGCTACTTTTAATTGTAACATAACTATTATTTGTAATAATTGGTTGTGAAAAGGTTCCATTTAAAATATAGTTTCCTGGAGGATATTGTGATAGATAATTTGAATAATTAGTTTGTGCTTGATTGTACTGATTCATCAATGTTTCATATTTTTTTTGTAGAATTTCTAAATTAAGTATGATGGAACCTGCTTTCCCAGATGATTTATTTCCACCCAATATATTGTTACTTGAATCCGTTCCTATACTGTTGCTACTAGAATCTGTATTTTTATATTGACTATTCATTTGTATAATTTATATATAATTATATAATATATTTTTTTGCAAAAAAATAGAGACTCCATGTAAAAACCGTAAAAGTAATAGTGAATATTTTATTATGCAAATTATTTTGTATTAACTTGTTTTCAAAAATGTTTTCATCTTTAATTAACAACTGTTTTTTTTTATGTTCTTCCATTTTATTTTTCATGGATTGGTTGATTGAATTCTTTAAATAATCATTTATATTTTGATAAGGCTTTAATATTGTATATTTATAAGGAAAAAACATTTAAATATTATGTAAAATAACAAAATATTTAAAAAAAGGTTTTTAAATTTATTTACTTGCGTTTATTATTTGCTTTTTATTATTTATTTACTTTTACAGAAAATACTTTGACTAGAATGGAACAAGATAATATGATTCCCAACAACATGGTAAAATTTTTGAAATAATACATATCATACATTTGTTTATAATTATCAATTAATTCATCTGATCCATTATATTCACTCTCAATATTACCTAAATTGCGGCTCATTTTTTTACTTTCTATTTTTTCAATTTGTATATTTTCATTCAATTCAATTAATTTTTCATTCAATTTTTCTATATTTTTTTCAATTTCATTATTCACAATAAATAATTTTGCATTTTCATTTTCCACATTTGATTTAATACTTTCATACATTTGACTATTTTCATTGCTTTGTATATTTTTATTATACAAAATATAACTTTTTTTAAAATCGTCTAATATGTGTGGCATTGTTTCTTCTATTTTTTTTATTTTGTTCATAAATTCACTCGGCTGTTTAAATTTATAGTCTGAATTATTTAAATAATTATTGTTTTCTAATTCCATCTAATATAATATTATATATTATTTTATACACAAACACGATAATATTTTGATTCGACTGAACTTTTACTAACTCGTGTAATTTCACAAACCTTTCCGGGTCTCAATCCAATCACTTGTGCTACAGGATCAAATCTTGAAATATCTGGAAATTCCGATTTGTTTCTTAAATTATATTTTTTCATAATTTTGTCGGTTTCATCATCATTCATAACACGATGGTCTGGTACCAATACATGTTCTAAAATATTAAATTGCAAACCTTTTATACTTTGTATCACAATGAATATTCCATCTTTTTCAAAAATTTGTTTTAATTCATTTACAAGAGTTTCATTCATTTCATCTTTGGTTATTATAAAAAGGGTATCATCTTTCGTGAGTATTTCTTCCAAATTAAATAAATCATCTATCATTTCTTGAAGATTGGATGGGCGAAGTAATTTTCCTAAATAATATTTGATGTAAATTTTATTTTTTCTTTTTGTTTTAACATCTTCATTGATCATTTCTAAAAGCATATCTAGTTGATTATTTTGAAACATCGTATTAATCTCATTGATGCTGAAGTTTTTATAATCGTTTACGTTGTAACCCTGTTTTTCCATTAAGGACAAAACATTTTTTCTGGATGTATAAACAGAGGAAATAGTACTACTAATATTTTGTGTGGCCATTATATTATATTGTATAATATAATGATATGGTTTTATTTTAATTCAATTTTATTGATAATTATAAATATAATTCATAAATATAATTCATAAATATAATTCATAAATATAATTCTAAAAAACAATTTTTCTTGTAGAAATACCTGTATCGGTTTCAGATGTATTTATTGTATCTGTTATAATTACTTTTTTATCACCGGATGAAGATGATGATGATGATCCTGATTCCGTATTTTCTTCACTTGCTTCTGAATTTTTTCCTCCTTCTTTTGGTTCTTCTACTTGCAAAATAGATTGGTTAGAATTTTTTTTATCCGCAATTTCTTTTAAATAATCAATTTGTTCTTTTTCTGGTTTTTTTATTAATTCCATTTGTTCTTCTCTCGATAAATCCATAAATATGAAATTTAATTCAGTTGGATATCTTGGTTGTATTTGAGATTCGGAAACGGGAGCATAGGGCGGTGATAAAGCTGGTGATAAAGCTGGTGATAAAGCAGGAGAAACGGGAGCATAGGGCGGTGATAAAGCTGGTGATAAAGCAGGAGAAACAGGAGCATAGGGTGGTGATAAAGCAGGAGAAACAGGAGCATAGGGTGGTGATAAGGCTTGAGCATAATCTGGATATTCAGATGTACTATGAGCATATTCAGGTGTCTCTTCTACAACCGTAGTAAGTTTACTTTTATTTTTTTGCATTTTCTGATTTATTTTTAAAGAATATTCGCTAATCGCCTTATTCAAATCTTTATCTTCTAATTGTAATAATTCAGAAATATTATCCGAATAACTCATATTCATTAATTGATCTATGTTTTCATCTGTAATGATTCGCATTTGTATATTCAATACTTGTAATTCATGTATTAATAATTTAAAAGCATAAGGAATGCGTAAAATACTAAATGAACGACCAAATTTGGTAATATTTTTTATATTCATGGTTCCGTCCGGATTGGTGTGAAATTGAATTGGACCATCTGCAAAAGGACTCAAAAATAAATTCCTTGAATCGTTATATACCGCAATCGCACCTGTTTTATTGCATACCGCCATATAATATTCGTCACCTCGAGTCAAAAAGGATTCATTTAAGAAATAAGACATTCCGTGAGCCATCACACCGTCACGTTCCATTTCACCGATTCTTAATCCACCATCATTCGCACGCCCTTGGACAGGTTGTCTAGTTAATGCTTGATTTGGACCACGAGCACGATAATTAATTTTATCTTTTACCATGTGTTTTAAACGCATATAATAAGTTGGACCAATATAAATATCTGATTGTATTTGCTCTCCAGTCATTCCATTGTATAACACCTGATTCCCAGTAGAATTAAATCCAGCTTCCACCAACAAGGGTGCATAAGTTGAATAATTGGAACCTTTCACTTGAAAAGCTGTACAATCACCGAATGCACCATAACTTGTGCACACCTTACCAAATAAGGATTCAATAATTTGGCCGATGGTCATACGCGATGGAATTGCATGTGGGTTAATGATTAAATCCGGACGAATACCGTCAGCAGTAAAAGGCATATCTGATTCTGGAATAATCAGACCAAGAGTTCCTTTTTGTCCGACGCGACTGGCCATTTTATCTCCAATCGCGGGTATGCGTTCTTCACGAATTCTGACTTTCGCAATGTTGAAACCTTCTTCACCTTGTGTAATAAATGATTTATCTACAAATCCGAGTTGTCCTTTCTTTGTTTTCACAGAGTCGTCATACCAGACATCCTTATTTTCCATATCCGAAGTAATCTTACCTATCACAATCACTTTATCATCTAATGGAGTATTTTCTTTTACGAGACCATAATCATCTAAATGACTGTAATCATAACCGTGTTTAATTTTAATCACATTGTTTTTCTCGATGTTCGCAAACTTGGAATTTAATAAACCCGATACTTTGGAACTTTCTTCGCGAGCTTCATACATGGAATAATAAGTGGTTCTAAAAATTCCGCGACCAATTGATCCCTCGTTAATTAAAATCGCATCCTCTACATTATATCCAGTGTAAGCCATAATCGCAACAATCGCATTTACACCATAAGGTTGTTCCTCATGATTAATATATTCTAAATATCTGGATTTAATAAGCGGAACTTGACCATAATTCAATATAACACCCATTTTATCAATACGCATTTGATAATTGGAATGATATACAGAAACAGCTTGTTTGCTTTGTCCACAAGAAAACGCATCACGAGGAAAGGGGTTGTATTCTGGATAGACGATTTGATTTCCCATGACTCCTAAGATGAGTGAAGGATCAATCTCTATATGTGTGTAAAATTTGTTTTTCTTCAAATCGTCTGGATACATCGCAATTAAAGCGCACTCTTCTTCTGCGGTATCAACATAATCCACAACTGATTTATATTTTTGCAATGTTTTATAAATGGTTTCATGGTCGGAACCAATACCATTGTACAATTCATATAAATCATACAAATGATTAGATTTAATGGAGAAATTTTCATCTGACTTTTCCTTGAATCCAGAAACAATTTGCGACCATGTGATTTTTCCACTTGATAATAATGAGACAACATCTTCTCGTTGAAAGCTTTCTTTACCATTATCAATATAATATATCGGTCTAGTCAATCGTCCTGCATCCGTGAAAATAAGAATTTCATTGTGTTCATAATTAAATGAAACACTTGTGAATATAGGAATGATACCATTTCTTCTGTATAATTTAAGCATATTTACTAAATCAATCGGTTCATCGATAATTCCAATCCAATAACCATTTACGAATATTTTGGTACTGTTGTACATTAATTCAGGGTTTGATTCCAATAGCAATTTCATGGGCGTATTTGCACGCAACCATTTTATCATTGGAAATCCGGATGAACCGCTTGTAATATGCGTGCTGATAGACATATGTTTGTGCAAACCAATATTACCACCATCTGGCGTATCGACGGGATCAATGTAACCCCATTGAGATGAATTCAAATGTCTGGGACCCACTACCTTGGCGCTAGCATCCAAAGGTAAATTGATTTTACGCAAATGAGACATAAATGTATTCCAACTTAAACGATTTAGATCTTGAACAACGCCCAAGCGTTTCGTGTGAGATTCAGACCCCCAATTTCCCTTGAATGCTTTGCGAAACCCAGATTCCACTACACGGTCTTTAAAAAAAATCCGGAAATTATTTTCAATTAGTCCAATGAAACGGTCGCCTTTGTATTTATTGGGGTCTTTATCATTTTTTTTATCCTTTGTTTTGTCTCTAGTTTTTCTATCTGTTTTAGATTCATCTTCGTCATCTTGATATTTTCCGCGATGATAATAATATTCTTGATCAATTTTCAAAGAAATATCTCTCTTTTGAATCAAATAATACTCACGAAATAAATCGTAAATTAGTGAACCAGTAAGCTCTACACGTTTGTAAAGAAAACTATCACGATCTGTTGGTTTTTCTTCTTTTTTATAAACCCGCAACATTTTATAAACCATGTAACCGACAAAATAGGCTTTTTCAAGAAAATTAAGCTCTCCAATATGAGGAAGAAAATAATCCGATAAAATTTCCATGACGCCTGAAATAGTAGATCGTTTAGTAAATGTCTTAATGTATTCAAGTGCGGTTTCTTGATTAAAAATCTCATGTGCATCATGAATTGATGGAATAAATAAATCGATGAAATCTTTGTTTTTTTCCAGGTCTAACAAACAAGTACGTATAATATCTTTATCCGAGGTTATACCTAAGGCTCGCATTAAAATGAATAAAGGGACTGGTTTTTTTACATTAGGTACAATGACTACGATTTGATTATTAGTGTAAGTAGAGGTTGGAGAGACGATTTTAACAGCCGTGGTCCGGATTTGTTTGGAAGCATCTTCAGACACAGAGCGGATTTCAGCTGAATGGCTGTATAAATCATCTTCTTTTTTAGAGGCGCGAACATAAAGCATGTTATTGGCGAATTTTTCTTGGGACACAATTACTTTTTCTTTACCATCAATAATGAAATAACCGCCATAATCATTACGACATTCACCCATGTTGAAACGTACTTCTCTCGCTAGACCGTGTAAAATACATAAATCGGATTGAAGCATAATCGGAAATCGACCTAGATAGATTTTATCTAAAGTTATGGATGTTTCTTTTTTCTCTTCGCCTTCATAATAAATAAAATCGACATCTACATCATAGTGAATGGTTGTACCATACGTCATGTTACGTAACCGAGCATCATTTGGATACATATAATGAGCATTTCTTCCAGTGTCTTCATCGTAAATGATTGGCTTACCGAAATAAATTTTATTACCATCTTTGCCGCCTAAATATAATAGACATTCATTTCTAGATTCATTCTTTGAAGAAGTCTTATCTTCTTCTCTCTCGATAAATCGAATGGGATTGTTTTCTTTAAAAATACGGTAAATACCATTATTAAAAAATCCATTGTAAGATTCTAAATGATGTGCAACTAAGTTATTTGGATTATCTGTAAAATATTTATCAATGATTTTCCATGATATTTCATTCATCTTTTCTATTATACTAATCCGATATTTTTATAATGTTTTTAACAATACTTATAAAAATGTAGAAATCAAATAATAAAAACAAATAAAAAATCAAATAAAAAATCAAATAAAAATATAAAAATGAAATAAAATCATAAAAATAATATAAACCTTTTAAAACTCATATAACTATATATAACGAATTAAAATGTATTTAATAAGAATATTCTCTGATTTTTGCAGTACTCAACAATGCAAGGAGAATTATGAAAAAATTTATCATGTAACTAAAATGTTCAATTATGGACCCAGAAAAAAAGTTTATTTTACTACAGAAGATGTTTATACTCATGCGATTATCATCAATCAAGCCATGCCCAAAGATTTATATATTCCGAAAAAAAATGTTGTGGGTCTTGCTTTTGAACCATATCAATTAATGAATTTTAGTCCAGAATTTATTGAATACGCTAAAAAACACATTGGAAAATATTATATAGGAAACAATGAAGGTCTACCAGAACCATTTCAAGAAGGATTTTCTTACATGTGGTTTGCGGACCCAGGAAGAATTATATCTATCAAGGAAAAATATTCTCATTCTTGTATGTCGATTATTCTAAGTGAAAAAAAATTTGCACCTGGACATATTTACAGGCATCAACTAGTAGAAACGATTATACAGAATCAATTACCAATAGATATTTATGGAAGAGGGGCGCACTTTTACAATGGTAATAATATAAAAGGACAATTTGAAGGAGAAATACCTTATGAAAAATATTTGTTCTCTATTTGTATTGAAAATTTCAGCGACAACCATTATTTTTCGGAAAAAATCATGAGTCCACTGATGTATAATTGTATACCGATTTACTGGGGATGCAAAAATATTTTAATGTATTTTGATACTGTTATTTTATTAACTGGAAATTTAAAAGCAGACATGAATTTATTGATTTGTATTTTAAAAAATCCAAAACTATTTTACAAACCTACTTACAATGAAGAAAACAGAAAAAAAATAAATTTAATTGAAAATGTGGATATATTGTATTCTTAAAAGTTATGACGGTAAAAACTTTAGTATAGTAAACACGTTAGGATAGAATACAGCATTTTACAGTAGTTTTCTCCTCCGAAACATTTTTATCATTTACAATATTTTTTATGATATTATCTATACAATTCATATGTTTAGTCATTTTTTCCATTTCATTTTCTAATAATAGGATAGTTTCTTCCAAATCTTCCAAATCTTTTTTACGATCCATAATAATTAGAAGAATTATAATTTATATTCTAATTATTTTTATTTATAAAATTTAAGTCATTTTTTTTGTTTTATTTCTTTTTTCGCGATTTTTCTTGGAAATAAAAAATCTTCTACCCCCTTTCTTATCATTTTTAGGTCCCAATACAGTCCATGGTTGACTTGGACGATCAAAAATATAAGGTTGGAAAATTCTCCATTGAATGTGTTTTTTGAAAAATTCATCCGCTTTAAAAGGTATACCACACGAATTACCAGTGCGCATGACCATCTTCATTTCTTTTGCTAAATTACTGTCTACCACAGCTCCATCACATGCTCCGTGTGGTGCAAAAGGTTTTGGACGATCTGCTTGAGACATGTATTCTCTCGCATCTAAATCATAATGAGAACAAACTGTGCGGGAACAAGGATTATCTTCTTTATGTAGATAAATATCATAATGATCCGCAATAATTTTTTTGGCGATTTCAACATTCAGTTTGCCTTTATGTTCATCCATTAATTCTGTTAAACGAACAAGACGTGCGCCTTGATGACGGCGAATATCATAAAACCCACTATTGTTACATTCCAAATTACGGATTTTTGGGTCATAAGGAGCATTGAATCCAATAAAATATCCATTTTTGGTTCTCTCTACATTTGTGTATTTTAATCCCAATTCAATTCTTAAAATTTCATTTGTATTGATATCACCAAATAACCATGAATTTGCATAATCACCTGAATTTTCTTTTGTTAATATTTCAACATATTCATCTAATGTATTCCCATATTGCATTGCTTTTCGAATTCTATAACCGATAGGATACTTTTTTTCATATGGTGTAAATCCACCAATAGTTGTTTCTGTTCCAATGATACCCTTATCAGTTACAAAAAAATCAGTTCCACTCCATATCCATCCGGCAGATGTCTGCATAACAAATCGATTCCCCTTGCTAGGATTTAAATCTAAAATAATATTGGAATATTGCCCATCTATAAAATCAGAAAAAGAATTGTGTGCACAAACGATTTTTCCGTCTTCCGTCCAGTCTTTTCCAACCGCAATAAATGCACTGCATCGATCTTTGGCGCCGCCTTCTTTTCCAACATGATTATCTGAAATAGTAGATAACCAATAACCAATAGACATGTAAAAATTCCAAGCAATGATTTCATCCAATGTTGTTTTTACGCCGGCTGCATTAAATCCATCCGCAATTCCTTCCATTTCTTCATATAATTCAGGGAATTCTTTTTTGGTCATTTCATTAAAATCAAGATTGATTTTTTTAATAAAGTAATCCCAAGATTCACCATAAGTTTCCGGAATATAAAAAACCAACATTTCTTGAATTTTTTTAAATTCGTCCGCGCATAAAGAAGCATAAGCATATCCTCTTTCTTTCGGCTCACCTTTTACTGAAATATATTTCCAACCATCTTGTTCATAACTTGTACCATTTTTTACTTTCATTATTATTATTATATTATTATATTATTATAATAATATTAAAATATTTTTATTATAATAGTATTTTAATTTCTACAATGTTGAATATTATTTTGTACGATTCAATATTATTTTAAACATTGATCATAATTAAACCAATAATTACAAATAAAAGAATAAAAGGAAGAAGAACAAGCAACCATGAAATGCCGCTATGGCCATCTTTACAGATTAAATTGAGAACCCAGGTCCAGAATAAAATGTATATTAATTTAATTATAAATACTAGCATTGTATTTGGAACTTTACAAGAGAAATTACCAATATGATAACTATTACTATATCCTAAATTTTGAATGAAAAGAATTACAAGTGAAATAATAGAAATGATAAAGTATACTAATGCTGGTGTGCATAAATCTTTGAGTTTTCTAGGAAACGCCATATAATGTAATGCTAGAAAAAAATTTAATTAAATAATAATTTATCAATTGTTGTTCTAACACAAAATATACGATGTAAAATAATTCCTGCTATAAATAAACACAGTAAAACATGTAAAAAATTATATTTTGGAATAAAAAAATGAATAATCCATGCAGCGATTATAGTTAATATTACATCTATAATCGCAATATTGAATATTCTATAAGAATGAACACCTTTACCAACTTTTCCAAATATGTCTTTATATTTGCACAGCCCATTATATTTGCACAGCCCATTATATTTGCATAACATTTATACATTACTATACCATTTTTATAATTTATAAAAATAAAGTATTTCAACTTCTTCCTGAACTAGCTGAATTTACAGGCATCAATTGCTCTTTCCATGGTAAAGGATTTACTGGTGCTTGATAACCATTAATAGCATTATAAGCAGAACCGAGGCCGAATTGTGCTTGTCTTCCTAAATTAACGAAATCTTGAATTAGAAAATTGGAATAGACACCACCTTTTTTAACTCGTTTGCCTTTACCTCCGCCAACTGAAAAGGGTGGATTTGCACCAGTACTTACCATTTGACGCGACACATCATTTGGCGAATAATTATTATGAGATAAATGGTTGCTACTTCCACTTACACCATTTACACCCGGCCAATCAGCAATGGGTGGTTTCCAAGGAGATCCAGCTAAACCATTTGGATATGGCGCACTTTTCATTTCAGGAAGTCCTTGACCATAAGGTAAGCCATTTCCCCCTTTTTGCATGTTTTTACTTTTACATTCGGAACACTTGCATCCTTCACGATGAGAAGAAGATGAACCTCCTTTTACTAAAAAATTGAGACCACAGTTGCATCCTCCATTTTGTTGTGAACCCAACCAATTTTGTGAAGCGGCTGGAGGTCCAGTAGAAGGAACTGCTGGATTTGCACCATTTGTATTCGAATTTCCTGTATAAGCTAAAGGGGCTTGAGTAAGTCCATCACTGCATGCTAAATTACTTTTTCCACCTTTACCAGTATAAGCTAAATAAGGGTTCGGTAAAAAATGAACTCCTTTCGCAGGATAGGCTAAATTGTAGTCAGCCAAATTAGAACCACCTAAATGATTTTTACGAGTTCTTTTTGAACAACCCTTCATTTTATAAATTTTTTGTTTCTTTGATTGTTTTGATTTTTTACTATGTTTCATTTATAGTATATATAAAGAAATTTATTCAATATCGACATGGGTTAATAAATGTCTTCGACAACACATTTTTGTTAGTCCGAGCTCATCCATTACTTCTCCCTCAGGTGTTTTATCACGAAATTCACTTGTTAAATAAATTACTTTATCCACATCCATGGATTTGGCTAATTTTCTTTTTCTTACTTCTTCAAGATAATAACGATATTTATTTGCGATTACCTCACCACATGTAAAACATTTCACTGGAATAATCATTTTGTATTATTATTGTATATATATTTATATTTATATTATTATATTTGGAATCAATTTTTTTGTTTTCATTTTATTATATTCATTTCTATCTTATATTCGATTTTATTTTATATTTGTTATTTATGATTTTATCTTATATTTTTATTCAACCTGCGTTAATAAATCAGCACCGGCATTTTTTGGACATCCATTTCCAAAACATTTGTTTTGATAATAATAAAAGTCAGCATTTATAGAATTTCCGCTGGAATCTGTTTGAAAAGTTGGACCTTTTGCCCCACCAGCAACACATTTTGTACCATTTAATAAAACACAACAACTAGACGATTTACAGTTTGATGTTGTTAATTTATTACATTGTTTTTCTAATTTATCACTTGAGCCTTGAAAACTACTGCAAAAATTGGCTGCTAAATCTGGATTTATGAAATCTTTCAGTGATAACAATAATGGTTCTTGAGGAATATCTATACTATTATCATTACCAGTAGTACTATTGCCGTTTTTATTTTTTTTATTTTTGCTGTTACTACTATTACTTGTAGAATTATTCGAAGAATCACAATTGCTAGTGCTTGTTGAATTATTATTTTTTGAATTATTATTATTATTTTTTGAATTATTATTATTATTCATACCTTCCATAGTGACTACTTGTAACAATTTTGTTGGTACGTTTTCGTTTAAATCAATATTAAATAAATGGATTAAAAAAAGAATGAACAATAAGATAAGTACAACGACTAAAATATAAATTATATTTTCAATATATTGTTTATTTAATACCATATTATATTATTATAATATTATAATATAATATATGGCGAAAACTCGTAAAACTTATTCCAAAAAAAGACATTCCAGAAAAAATTTTGTAAAAAATCTTAAAACCACAACCAAAAAAGTATTACCAGTAGTAAATTCTGGCTTAAAAACCGTTGGAAAAACAGTAAAAAAGTCCGCTCCTATGGTTGAAAAAGGAATTGCTGGAATTTACGGAGCTTTAGCAACCGGTTTTGATATGGGTATTAAAGGAATGAAAAACATTTCTAAAAGTTACAAGAAAAAACAAAGCAAAAAAAGACGTTAAATTTTACACTATAAACTTTCCATTATAAAATCTGTGTTATTATATAATGGAAATAATTTTATTAAAGGAGTCAATAATCGTGGGAATATACACTACGATTATTGCTGTATTTCTATTTTATTTTATTCAAATTGTAAATAAATCATCCAAATTACTATTATCCATATGGTTTTTCTTTCTTTTAGGATTTCTGAAACATTTTCTAGGTTATTTTCTAAATTTACAAACAGAATATTGCAATCAAGGGCACCAATGTAAAATAATTCACCAAAACCAATATTTAAATCTTAACCTAGACCTAAAAGCAATACCGCCGTCCATTCTAGAAAATATTGGAGAAGGTATTGTATTCGTACTTATGGGACTCTTATTCACAAACTTGTTTAAAATCAAAAACCCGTTTTTAATCGCATTTTTAATCGGTTTTTCTTTACATATTGTTTCGGATATTGTGGGATTACACACTTATTTTTGTAAGTATTATTGTGTTTAGGTTTTCATTCTAAAAATTTCATAAAATAAAAAGCGAAATATTTCATAACTCCTGCAATTGATAACCCTTACTGGTCTTCAC
>Ga0214923_10001757_pt1 | contig 30165 bp, 34 predicted proteins | sample LL1510_MetaG_FD_177993 | JGI IMG/M metagenome (GOLD analysis project Ga0214923, IMG submission 177993) | Freshwater microbial communities from Lake Lanier, Atlanta, Georgia, United States - LL-1510 | ecosystem: Environmental > Aquatic > Freshwater > Lake | place: USA: Georgia | collected...
TTATGATACCTTTTTTGAAATGCCGCCACCCAAGACGCTGGATCGCTATGATTTCGGTGTGGAGCCGGTGATGCATCTTTCAACGAATGATGCGCTGGCGACGCTGGTTGAGTTTACGGTGGAGTCGGTGGTGCGTGCGCAGGATTATTTTTATCGCACACCTCAGCGGTGGCTGGTCACCGGCGGGGGCAGGCACAATGCGGCTATTATGAAGCGCCTGAAAGAGCGTTTGGGCGATGTGCGCAGAATCGACGATGCGGGGCTGGATGGCGACGCGCTGGAAGCGCAGGCTTTCGCCTTTCTGGCCATTCGTTCGCTACGCCACCTGCCGCTTACTCTTCCAGAGATAACGGGAGCGCGTCGACCGGTATCTGGCGGCGCTTTTTATCAGGCCTGATTTTCGGGCGCGAATTATACTCATCCAGTTTCGTTGCGACATAGTCGTCAATCGTTCCCATCAGTTTTTCCATCGTGTTACGATAGTAATGGTCGGCGCCTTCGATCACGCGGTAGTCAATTTTCAGGCCTTTTTGTGCTGAAAGTTTGTCTACTAGCTGGGAAACGGCGGTTTCCTGCACGATATCATCGCGATCGCCCTGCAGAATCAACCCATGCGCAGGGCAGGGGGACAGGAAGCCAAAATCATACATGTTGGCGGGCGGGGATACGCCAATAAATCCTTCGATTTCCGGGCGGCGCATCAGCAATTGCAGGGCAATCCACGCACCAAAAGAGAAACCGGCAATCCAGCAGTGCGAGGCTCCCGGATTTTGTTGTTGAATCCAGTCCAGCGCGGCGGCGGCATCGGTCAGCTCTCCCACGCCGTCATCAAACTGGCCCAGCGAGCGGCCTACGCCACGAAAGTTAAAGCGCAACACCGAAAAACCGGCATTTGCAAAGCTTTGATAGAGGCGGTAGACAATTTTATTGTTCATGGTCCCGCCGTAAAGCGGGTGCGGATGAAGCACAATCGCTGCGGGTGCGTTTTTGTCGCTGCTTTGGTGGTAACGGCCTTCAACGCGACCCTCGGGTCCAGAAAATATGACTTCAGGCATCAGAAACTCGAATCGTTATGGTTGACCAAGGTTATCGGACTATCTATTGTCCCCATCGGAATAGACGCCGCGAACATAACCTGCGGGTTTAAAGGATTGTGAAAGAGATTTCAATGCTCAAACGCACCATAGAGGATATCGACTCGTTTTTTGCCCGTGATCCGGCCGCCCGTTCGAGAGCGGAAGTCGTGTTGTGTTATCCGGGGTTTCATGCGTTGGTTTTTTACCGGTTTAGCCATTTCCTATGGCATGCCCAGTTTAAGTTGCTGGGGCGCTTTGTGTCCTATATCGGCCGGATGATTACCGGTATCGAGATTCATCCCGGGGCCAAAATCGGGCGTCACTTTTTTATCGATCATGGCATGGGCGTGGTGATTGGCGAAACGGCAACCATTGGCGATAATGTGACGATTTATCACGATGTCACCCTTGGAGGGACATCGTTTGAAAAAGGCATCCGCCACCCGCAACTGGGTAACGATGTGATTATTGGGGCCGGTGCGCAGCTGCTGGGGCCGATTCATATTGGTGATGGAGCGCGGATTGGGTCGAATGCTGTGGTGGTGCATGATGTGCCTGCGCATACTACGGTGGTTGGGATTCCGGCGCGTGCGGTGGTGCGTGAGTCAAAAACAGAAGAACAGGCAAGCGATGTGTTCGATGCGTATGGCACGCCGACGGATGATAAACAAGATCCGATGTTATCTACGCTTGATGCGCTACAGCAGGAGATCACAAGGCTTGCGGCGCGGGTGAAGGAGCTGGAATCGTTGCGTGTACCATCGGATGAAGCGGCGGCAACCGCCTCCAAATGGGAGGATGGTAATGATACTAAGCACTAAGGGACGCTACGCCGTGATGGCAATGGTAGAGCTGGCATCCATTCAGGATGATCAGCCGGTGGCGCTGGCAACCATTGCAGAGCGTCAGGGGATTCCGCTGGCCTATCTGGAGCAGATTTTTGCCAAGCTGAAAAAAGCGAAGCTGGTGATTTCGTCGCGCGGGCCGGGCGGAGGATACCGTCTGTCGCGTGTGCCATCTAAAATCTGGGTGGCGGATATTGTGTTGGCAGCAGAGGAATCCATCGAGATGACCCGTTGTGGCAAGTTGGAAGAAGGGTGCTCTAATAAACAGGCGCGCTGCTTGACGCATGATCTGTGGGAAGGGTTGACGCGGCAGATTCAGGTCTATTTAGCGGCTATTTCGCTTGAAGATGTGTGCGAGGGCAAAGTACGCGCCAAAACGCCCAATAAAGTGGCGGCAGAAATACAGTCGCAGTTTCAGTCATGATTTATCTGGATTACAATGCCACCGCCCCCTTATTGCCTCGGGTGGTGGAGGCGATGACGGCTGCGTCGTTGCAGCCATCCAATCCCTCTTCGGTTCATGCCTTGGGTCGCAAAGCCCGCCAGCTGGTTGAAGATTCGCGTGATGTGGTTGCTAAAGCAGTCAGTGCTTTTTCCAATGAAGTGATTTTCACCGCATCGGGCACGGAAGCCAACACCATGGCGCTGCGCTCTTTTGCCGATCGGCCGATATTGGTGGGTGCAACAGAACATGCCTCAATCGCTAAAACCGCTCAGCGACTGGGTGGCGACACGCTAACTGTTGGCGTGCAGGGGATGATTGATGGTGACGGTATGGCGCGCAAACTGGCGGCTCTAGGGCGTCCGGCGTTTGTGTCGGTCATGCTGGCGAATAATGAAACGGGCGTGATTCAACCGGTGGCAGAGCTGGTGGCGATTGCGAAGCGTTATGATGCGCTGGTGCATTGTGATGCCTCTCAGGCGATTGGCAAGATACCGGTGGATATGGGCCTTCTTGGCGTAGATATGCTGACATTGTGTGCGCACAAAGCGGGCGGGCCGGTTGGTGTTGGCGCGCTGGTTGTTCGTCAGAATTTACCCGTCAAGCCGCTGTTAACCGGTGGCGGGCAGGAGCTGGGACGGCGTGCGGGAACCGAAAATGTCTCCGCGATTGTCGGATTTGCCTCATTATTGCAAGAACCTGTGCCGGCATGGATGACTCCGGTGGCGAGCTGGCTGCGCGATATGGAGGCTGCGATCAAAGAGGCAGCCCCTGATGCGATCATTGCAGGAGAGGGAGCGCCACGCCTTGGCAATACGTCCTGCATCATGATGCCGAAGGTGAATAGCGAAACGCAGCTGATGACGTTTGATCTGGAAGGATTTGCGGTGAGTGCAGGCTCTGCGTGTACTTCAGGGCGCATTGAGGCGTCAGCGGTCTTGCTGGCGATGGGGGTCGGGCGTGAGCTGGCATCCGGCGCGGTGCGGATCAGTGCAGGATGGAACAGCTCTCGCGAGGAGATTCTTCGCTTTACAGAAGCATGGAAAAAAGCGTATATGCGTCTGTCTCATGGTCATGCACAGCGCGCGTAAGCGGCTATTGACAAATCCCGACTAAAATACTAGGTTATTCTCCAATAGAGCAATTTAATGCCCAAAACAGAGAGACCGTATGAGCAACCATCTGGCCCAGCCAGCCGGAAATAAAAGGCCAATATTTCTTGATTATCAATCGACTACCCCGTGTGATCCGCGTGTGGTTGAGAAGATGCTGCCGTGGTTCACCGAAAAATTTGGCAATCCGCATTCACGCAGCCACGCTTATGGCTGGGAAACAGAAGAAGCAACCGAGATTGCTCGCCAGCAGGTGGCAGACGCCATTGGTGCCAGCTCAAAGGAGATTGTGTTTACCTCAGGCGCGACCGAGTCCAACAATTTGGCCCTCAAAGGGGTAGCACGTTTTTTCAAAGATAAGAAGAACCACATCATCACGGTGACTACCGAGCATAAATGTGTGCTCGATTCAGCACGTCATCTGGAGCAGGAAGGGTTTGAAGTCACCTATTTGCCGGTTGAAAAAAACGGGCTGATCGATCTGGAAAAACTGAAAGCAGCCATCACGGATCGTACCGTGCTGGTGTCGGTGATGATGATTAATAATGAAATTGGCGTGATTCAACCGATCAAGGAAATCGGCGCGATTTGTCGTGAACGTGACGTGTTTTTCCATACCGATGCGGCCCAGTCCTTTGGCAAAATGCCAATCAATGTGGATGAAATGAATATCGACCTGATGTCGATTTCGGCTCACAAAATTTATGGCCCGAAAGGCATTGGTGCGCTGTATGTGCGCCGCCGCCCGCGTGTCAGGCTGGTACCGATGATTAATGGTGGCGGTCAGGAGCGCGGCATGCGTTCGGGCACATTGCCCACGCCGCAGGTGGTTGGTTTCGGCGAAGCGGCGCGTATTGCCGTGGCGGAAATGGCTGCCGATGCCAGCCGTATTCGCTACCTCAGTGATAAATTCCTGCATGCCATTGTCGATAGCGTGCCGGATGTGTTTTTGAATGGTGACCGTGAGCAGCGCTGGCCTGGGTGTCTAAATCTCAGCTTTGCCTACATTGAAGGCGAATCGATGATCATGGCAATCAAGGATCTGGCTGTGTCTTCCGGTTCAGCCTGCACATCGGCCTCGCTGGAGCCGTCTTATGTGTTGCGCTCCATCGGTGTTGGCGAAGATCTGGCCCATACCTCGATTCGTTTCGGTTTCGGGCGGTTTACGACGGAAGCCGAGGTCGATGAAGCCATTCGCATCGTGCGCGGCAGCATCAATCGCCTGCGCGATATGTCGCCCTTGTGGGAGATGGCGCAGCAAGGTATAGACATCAGCAAAATTGAGTGGGCAGGCCACTGATAGATTAGGGAGCAAACGCATGGCATATTCAGAAAAAGTCATTGATCACTATGAAAACCCGCGCAATGTGGGCTCATTTGAAAAAGATGAATCGGGTGTTGGCACCGGTCTAGTGGGCGCGCCTGCCTGCGGCGATGTGATGAAGCTGCAGATTAAAGTGAATGCCAAAGGCATCATTGAAGACGCCAAGTTCAAAACGTTCGGCTGTGGTTCGGCCATTGCGTCCAGCTCGCTGGTTACTGAGTGGGTGAAAGGTAAGTCGGTGAATGAGGCGGCCACCATTAAGAATACTGAAATTGCACAAGAGCTGGCGCTGCCGCCGGTAAAAATTCACTGCTCGGTGCTGGCTGAGGATGCCATTAAGGCTGCCATTGCGGATTACAAAGCCAAGAATGAGCAGGCTGCGGAGGCAAAAGCAAGCTAGCCATGCCCGCTGCCATCACCATATCGGATGCTGCCGCCGCACGAATCAAACATCTGATGTCGCAGCGCGAGAAGCCTGCCGTGGCCATTAAAGTGGGGGTTCGCTCCCGCGGGTGTTCCGGCCTTAGCTACACCATCGAATATGCTGACGAAGTGGGCAAGTATGATGAGCTGGTAGAAGAAAAAGGCGTGAAGGTGTTGATTGATCCCAAGGCCATCATGTTCCTGATTGGTACCCAGATGGATTTTGTGGAAGAGAAGCTCAAGAGCGGGTTTGTCTTTAATAACCCGAATGAAAAAGGCCGCTGCGGCTGCGGTGAAAGCTTCCACGTATAGCGTTATGTCGAATTATTTTGCAGTACTGGGCATTGAGCCAACCTATGAGCTTGATGAATCTGTGCTGCAGCGTGCCTACATTGCGGTTCAACAGCAGTGCCATCCCGACCGCCAGGTAGGAAAGCCTGAATCCGAGCGCCATGCCGCCATCCTGCGTTCTATGGATGCGAATGAAGCGTATGATGTGCTGAAATCGCCTCTTGGCAGGGCGCAACAGATGCTGGCTCTTCAGGGCATTTGGGTGAATGGCGAAGGCCCAGACCAGAAAAAACCGGATCAGGCGCTATTGATGGAAATGATGGAGTTGCGCGAATCCTTGTCAGAGGCTAAGGATGAGCCGGAGATTGCAAAGGTCAGGCAGGAGATTCAGGAACATATGAAGGCGTGCGATGCAGTGTTGGCAGATGCCTTTCGTGCAGGTGATTATGAGCGTGCAGCGCAGATTGCTATGCGGTTTCGCTATTTAGGCAAATCGCTGGAAGAAGCGATGGCGCGGCAGTATCAGTTGAAGGCGGCCCTATGAGCTTACTTCAGATTCATGAACCGGGGCAGACGCCGCTGCCGCATGCCGAAGATTGTGTGGCGGTCGGGATTGATCTTGGTACCACCCATTCGGTTATTGCCATTAGCCGCAATCAGCAGGTGGAAGTGATTAAGGATGAGCATGGACACAGCATTATCCCGTCGGTCGTGGCTTATGGCAATGCTCCTGTCGTTGGAGCGGACGCCAAGCAACAGCAGGCACAGGGCGAAGCGGCAATTATCTCTTCGGTCAAACGGCTGATGGGGCGCAGCGCTGCCGACATTCATGCGGTGGCGGGGCAGATGCCGTTTGAACTGGTGGATGACAGTGGTGCGCTGCGTGTCGTGATCGGTAAACGCACGCTAACACCGACCGAAGTGTCAGCGGATATTTTGCGCCATTTGAAGCGCATGGCCGAACGTGCGGTGGGTAAGGACGTCAAGCAGGCGGTGATTACCGTACCGGCTTATTTCGATGATGCGGCGCGCACTGCTACCAAAGATGCGGCGCGGCTTGCGGGGCTGGATGTGTTGCGGCTGATTAATGAACCCACAGCGGCGGCGCTGGCTTATGGGCTGGAACATGCGCCCGAGGGCGTTTACGCCATTTATGATCTGGGTGGCGGCACCTTCGATATCTCCATTCTGAAATTGGAAAAGGGCCTCTTTCAAGTGTTGTCAACCGGCGGCAATGCAGCGTTGGGGGGGGATGATATTGATCACGCCTTGGCAGAGTGGATCAGCCGGCAGTCCGGCGCGGCTCCGGAAACAGCTGCGCAGCTACACCAGTTGCTTGCGATTGCGCGTGGCGTAAAAGAATCGTTAAGCGAACAGCAGACCACGCAGGTGGCATGGTTGGGGCACAGCGTTGCGGTGGCACGGGGGGATTTGGAAGCGTTGATGCTGCCGTTGATTACCAAAACCATTCAGGCGTGCGAGTTGGCATTGCAGGATGCCGGACTGGCGGTATCTGATGTGCAAGGCGTGGTGCTGGTGGGCGGTTCTACCCGTATTCCATTGGTGCAACAGCAGGTGGAAACCTGTTTTGGCAAACCAGCCCTGCGTAACATCAATCCGGATGAAGTGGTAGCTGTTGGGGCGGCCATTCAGGCGGAAGCACTCACCGTTGGCGCCGATCATTTGTTACTGGATGTGGTGCCGCTGTCGCTGGGTATTGAAACCATGGGCGGGCTGGCAGAGAAAGTGATTTATCGCAATACCCCGATTCCGGTGTCGGCATCGCAGGAATTCACAACCTATCAGGATGGCCAGACCGCCATGAAAATTCATGTGGTGCAAGGGGAGCGGGAGCTGGTGGACCAATGCCGCTCACTAGCGAATTTTACGCTTAAGGGCATTCCCCCGCTCCCGGCGAATATCGCCCGTATCCGTGTTACCTTTACGGTGGATGCGGATGGACTGCTGACGGTCAGCGCGCAGGAATTGCACACCGGCACGCAGCAGCAGGTAGAGGTCAAGCCTTCTTATGGGCTGGAGATTCACGAAATTGAAACCATGTTACGCGACAGCATGGACTTTGCGCAGCAGGATATTTTTGTACGCATGCTGATTGAATCGAAAGTGGAGGCAGAGCGCTTGATCCATGATTTGCAGGCCGCGATTAAGCGCGACAGTACCTTGTTGGAACCAGAAGAAAAGCGCCAGATTGATGCGAGGATTCAATCGCTTCGCAACGCCATATCCTGTGATGACAGAGATTGGATTGATATGGAAGTACAGCGGCTTGCGGAAATAAGTAATCCTTTCGCGCAACGCAGGATGGACAAAGCCATCGGATCTGCGCTACAAGGCTCGCATATTGATGATTACGAAGCAGAAACGGTGAGAGAAGCCCATGCCTAAGATTATTTTTGTTTATCCTGATGGTCAGGAAAAAACCTTTGAAGCTCCAGTGGGTATCTCCCTGTTGGAAGTCGCTCATAAGAATCAGGTGCCGTTGGAAGGTGCGTGTGAAGGATCTCTGGCATGTTCTACCTGCCATGTGATCGTGGATGCCACATATTTTGATCAACTGCCTGCTCCGAGTGAAGATGAAGAGGATATGCTTGATCTTGCGTTCGGATTAACCCACACTTCGCGCCTTGGATGCCAGATCATGGTAACGGATGCGTTGGATGGGTTGAGGGTAACACTTCCGGCCGCGACCCGTAATATGAGCGTCCGCTAACGCCTTCCATTCCACACTCTTTAACTCAAAAGTGAGCCTGTATGAGCGAGCAATCTGCCCCTAAAATAAGCGAAAAACCGTCTGGGAATGACAACAAGAGCGTCATTCGGTTTTTTATTCCGGTTTTGCTGTTAATTTTGGTGATTGCGGGTGTGGGGTATTTGGCAGCCACGCGTACCGGAATCGATAAAGCGGCGGTGGAGGCGGCGTTGCGCTCTTGGTCTGAGCAACTCAAGGCCAATACCGCACAGCATGGTGCGGCTCCTATTGAGTTCAATTTCGATTCGGTGGAAATGGCTGGCAGCGGAACTGACCGTCACGCGGTAGTGATTAATCCAGAATTCAAATCGAAAATGACGAATGAAACTACCGCAACGTCGCTGAAAAGCGCGAAGGCCAAGTTGTTTCTAACGTCTGCAGCGTTTGATTCGATGCGGATTGAGTTGCCGGAGCCACTACAGATTTTTGCGGATGATAAAGCCGTTGGAAATGTTCGTTTTGAGCAGCCGCTGGTGGTGCATGCTGAACGCAAAAAAGAAGACAAAATCGAATATGTGAATGCAAAAATTGATGTGCCGACCAGTTTTACAGCAGAGTCTTATGCGGATGAGAAGAACTATAAAGTGACACTGGATAGTGGCGCGGTGGCAGAGTTCAAGACATCCACCGACGGCAATAATTACGGTTCAACGCAGCTTGGCGGCAGCAATTTGGTGGTATCTGTTGAAGACAAGACCGTGCTGGCAATCAGCAAATTCACGGCAGATGCGAGCGATAAACCTGCGGCAGACGGTCACCATGCGGTAACACTGAAAGCAGATGTGCAGGAAATCAGTCTCAGAGAAGAACAAATGCCTTATGGCGCGCTTACCTTTGTGTCGGATGTTACCTATACAGGCCCACTGCCTAAAGATCAAAGCGAGGTGGATTGGAGCACGGTGGTTGCAAAATTGAATATTGCTCAGCTGCAGATTAAAAATGCTGAGGCCTACCTTTCGGTGAAAGGTGAGTTGCAAAGCGGACAGAAAGATATGTTGCCAATTGGCAAGCTGAACATCAAGGCAGGAAACTTTGCGTTTATTCGTGGCGAGCTGTTGAAGCATGGGCTGGTTGCGGAAGATGAACTTCCCATGATGAATGCGCTGTTTAAACAAATGATCGGACAGCCGTTTGATCAGGCCAAAGATGTAGAGTTGATGCTTGCGCGTGAACCCAGCCAGTCACTCAAGATTGGCAATATATCATTAGAGCAAGGGCTGGCGATTCTGCTCAGTGGTGGCAAGCTTTCTCCTAAAGATGCTGAACAACCAGCGGCTGAGCAGCCAAAAGCGCCGGATGCCCCTGCGAAGTGGGAAACAGAATCAGACGCGGGCGGCGAATCGGATGTAGAACCGGCGGAAGAGGCTCCTGCGAATAATGACAGTGCGGATGTGCCTGTAACCGTTGACCCTGCAATGAAGTAGCGCATATGGCTGAGAAACTTCCTGTCTGGAATCTGGCGGATCTTTATCCTTCCATTGATTCCCCAAAAATTGAACGTGATCTGAAACAGCTGGCAAAACTGGCGGAGCAATTTGCCAAAAAATATAAACCGCCGTTTGAACGCACGGCACCCAAGCGGTTGGCGGAAGCCGTGAAGGAATATGAAGCGATCAGCGATTTGATGGGGCGGTTATCAAGCTACGCCGATTTGGAATATAGCTCCAATATGGCGGACCCTAAGCGGGCGCAGTTTTATCAGAATATGCAGGAGTCCATTAATCAGATTTCCTCTCAGCTGATTTATTTCACGCTGGAACTGAACAAAATGAGTGATCGTGAGCTCAAAGCCAAACTGTCGCGAAGCAAAGAATTGGCCCATTATGTACCATGGCTGCGTGATATTCGTAGCTTTCGCCATTATCAGCTCAGTGACGACTTGGAGAAAATGCTCCACGAAAAACAGGTGGTGACGCATTCATGGGTACGATTATTTGACGAGTCTGTGGCGCGGATGCGCTTCGATGTGAGTGGCAAAACGCTTACTTCAGCGGAAGCATTGGATCTTCTCTCCAGTGCAGATGCCACCAAGCGCAAAGAAGCCGCCAAGGTGATTGGCACTGAATTTGAGAAACATAAAGACCAGTTTGCACTGATCACCAATACGCTGGCAAAAGACAAATCGATTGAAGATAACTGGCGCGGATTCAAGCAGCCGATTTCTGCGCGCAATGTGAGCAACCGTGTTGAAGATGCGGTGGTTCAGGCTCTGCTGGAAACGGTGCGTGCCAACTACGGCAAACTGTCCCATCGCTATTATGCATGGAAGGCCAAACAATTTACGCGCAAAACACTCGATTACTGGGATCGCAATGCGCCGCTGCCGTCCATGCCGGATGTTAAAATTCCGTGGAGTGACGCGCGCGAACTGGTGCTTTCAGCTTATATGGCATTTTCGCCTGAACTGGCAAAAATTGGCCGTCAATTTTTTGACAAGGACTGGATTGATGTACCGGTGCGTGCGGGCAAAGCACCCGGTGCTTTTGCGCATCCCACGGTGCCTTCTGCGCATCCGTATCTGTTATTGAACTATCAGGGCAAAACGCGCGATGTAATGACGCTGGCGCATGAATTGGGGCATGGCGTTCATCAGGTTCTGGCGGCAAGTCAGGGCGCATTGATGGCCGACACACCGCTCACGCTGGCGGAAACCGCCTCCGTATTTGGTGAGATGCTAACCTTTCAGGAAATTCTCCGCCGCGAACGCAACCCTGCGCGCCGCAATAGCCTGATTGCGTCAAAAGTAGAAGATATGCTCAACACGGTGGTGCGCCAGACCGCATTCTGCGAATTTGAGCGTCAGGTGCATGCCGAGCGCAAGCAAGGCGAACTGACGGCTGGCCGGATTGGTGAAATCTGGATGTCGGTGCAAAGCGAGAGCCTTGGACCCGCAATCAAACTCTATCCGGAATATAGTCATTACTGGATGTATATTCCGCATTTCATCCACTCACCCTTCTATGTCTATGCCTATGCGTTTGGCGATTGTCTGGTCAATTCGCTCTATGCGGTTTACCAGAAAGAAGCGGCAGGCGGTGCAGACCGTGCAAAGGCATTTGAGCGCAAATATATTGAGATGCTCAAAGCAGGCGGCACCTTGCGTCATAAAGAATTGCTGAAACCGTTCGGATTGGATGCAACAAAGGCGGATTTCTGGCAAAAAGGCCTTGATGTCATTGCAGGCTATATCGACCAGTTGAGCTAACTGGCGCTGCGTTGCGCGGACCAGCGGCTGACAATTTTGACGATGCTGTGGCTGATTTTTTCCAGTTGTGATGCACGGATGGTTAGCGGCGGCATAACATAAATCACATTACCAAACGGGCGCAGCCAGACGCCTTCTTCGACAAACTGCGGTCTGAGCAGAAACATATCGGCTTGTGTCGCCTCGATTTGTACAACGCCGATGGCACCTTTCACGCGCACTTCCTGCACGGATGCAATTTGCCGGCAGGGAGCAAGCAGGTGGTTGAGCTGCTGCTCGATGGCTTCAACCTGTGCCAGCCGCGGCTCTTGTTCGAACAGGTCCAAAGACGCATTCGCTGCCGCGCATGCTAGCGGGTTGGCCATAAATGTTGGGCCGTGCATGAGCGCCTTACTGGTATCATCTGCCAGAAACGCATCAAAAATCTTGGTGGTAGCAAGGGTCGCCGCCAAAGACATATGACCGCCGGTGAGCCCTTTGCCGACACACAGAATGTCTGGCGTAATGCCCGCTTCGTCACAGGCAAACAGCGATCCGGTGCGGGCGAAGCCTGTCATGATCTCATCCGCAATGAACAGAATATTATGTTCCCGACAGACGCGGCGCACTTCGGCGACAATGTCAGCGCTGTGAAAGCGCATGCCGCCTGCACCCTGTACCAGGGGTTCCATGACCAAACCTGCAACCGTTGGAGCGATGCCTTGCAGCATTTCGGTGAATTCAGCCATACTATATTCATCGCTGGGCAGATCGAGTGCATAGTTGCGGTAGGTTAGCTTATCAAATGCCTGATGAATGCCAGAGCGCGGGCTGATGGACATGGTGCCCAGCGTGTCGCCGTGATAGGCGTGATGGAAGCAGATAAACTTATCTTTTTTAGGCTGTCCCAGATTCAACCAGTATTGGATGGCCATTTTCATGGCGACTTCGACGGCAATTGAACCCGAGTCGCAGAAGAACACGCGCTCCAGACCATCCGGCGCTATCGCTGCAAGACGAGTGGCTAGGCGATAAGCAGGTTCATGCGCCAGCCCTGCAAACATGACATGGGACAGCGTCGATGCCTGTGTGGCAATGGCGTCAACGATATGCGGGTGTTGATAGCCGTGGCACATACTCCACCACGAAGCGATACCATCGATCAGCGTTCTGCCATCGGCCAGATGAAGTTCACAGTCCGCTGCGCCGATTACCGGTAAGGGTACGGGCGCGGTTTTCATCTGCGCATAGGGCAGCCAGATATGTTGGTAGCCAGATTCCAGCCAGTCAGGAACCGCAGTCATGTGTTAGGCAGCGCAATGTTGCGGTTGTTCCCCTGATTCGGGGGTCAGGCCCAGACGAGCGAATAGTTGCTTATCCGCCTGCGCATCCGGATTGCTGGTGGTCAGCAGTTTCTCGCCGTAGAAAATGGAGTTGGCTCCCGCAAAGAAACACAGCGCCTGCGTTTGATCGTTCATTTGTTCGCGCCCTGCCGATAGCCGCACGTAAGATGCAGGCATCAGAATACGGGCAACGGCAATCGTGCGAATGAAGTCAAACGGATCTACTTCTCTTTGTCCTTTGAGTGGTGTGCCGTCTACCTGCACTAGCAGATTGATGGGGACGCTTTGCGGATGGTCCGGCTGGTTGGCAAGCGTGACCAAAAGGTCTGCGCGGTCTTCGGCTGATTCGCCCATGCCGATAATGCCGCCGCAGCAGACATTCATTCCTGCATCGCGCACATGCGCCAGTGTATCGAGGCGTTCCTGATAGGTACGTGTGGTGATAATTTTGTCATAAAATGCCTCGGACGTGTCCAGATTGTGATTATAATAATCCAGTCCCGCCGATTTCAGTGTCTGCGCCTGAGACGGGCTGAGCATGCCCAGCGTGGCGCAGGTTTCCAGCCCGAGTGCTTTTACCTCGTGAATAATTTCGGTGAGCTTTGGCATATCGCGTTCTTTGGGAGAGCGCCATGCCGCTCCCATGCAGAAGCGCGAGGCACCCGCCTGTTTGGCCTGATGTGCGGCAGCAAGAATGGTATCTTTATCCATCAGCTTGGATGCTTTGATCCCTGCATCGTGATGGGCGCTTTGTGGGCAGTAACCACAATCTTCCTCGCAGCCTCCGGTTTTAATGCTCAGCAGGGTGCTGATTTGAATGCTGTTGGCGTCAAAATACTGCCGGTGCACGGTTTGCGCCTGAAACAGCAGGTCATTAAATGGCAATGCAAATAATGCAAGGGTTTCACCACGGCTCCAGTCATGGCGGATTGCGGGCTTTTCTTGCTTTGGCATGGCTTCTCCTGTAGCGTTTATCGCCCGTATCATAGCAACGGATAATGAAAATGCCAGAACTAGACGCTGTGCTGAATCAACGGCTGGATACCCTCGAATCGCAAGGTTTGAGGCGGCAGCTTGTGTTGGCAGAACGCGAGGAATTCCCAAGGGTTAATCGTCATGGGGTGCCGCTGATATCCTTTGCCTGCAATGATTATCTGGGGCTAGCAAACGATGCAAGGGTCATAAAGGCAGCGCAGGATGCACTGCAATCGCATGGGGTTGGCGCAGGTGCATCGCGGCTGATTACCGGAAATTCTCCGCTTTATGAGGCGCTGGAAACAGAGCTCGCTGGCTTAAAAAAGACACAAGCAGCGTGCGTGTTCGGGAGCGGTTATTTGGCCAATATGGGTGCCATTGCGGCCTTGATGGGGAAGGGCGATTTAATCCTTGCCGATAAGCTTATTCATGCCTGTATGATTGATGGCGCGCAGCTTTCCGGCGCGCAGATGAAGCGGTTTGCTCACAATGATATGGCGCATCTGGAGACGTTGCTGAAAGCGCACCGTAAGGATTATGGCGATTGCCTGATTCTGACCGAAACGGTGTTCAGCATGGATGGCGATGTTGCCCCCATGGAGCAGATGATGGCGCTGGCCAAGCGCTATGAAGCTTGGGTCATGAGCGATGATGCGCACGGGCTTGGCATTGTGCCTTCCGTACCGGTTGACATTCAGATGGGTACGCTTTCAAAAGCGGCGGGGGTGTATGGGGGATATATCTGCGGTAGCCGAACGCTCATTGATTATATGGTCAATCAGGCGCGATCGTTGATATTTACGACTGCATTGCCGCCCGCATTGTTGGCGGCCTCTACCGCGGCGCTGCAGATTATGCGCTCGCAACCCCAGTTGGGTGCGCAGGCACTGGCCAATGCTCGCCTTTTCACCGCCTGTTTGGGAATGGATGAAGCCAGAAGCCACATTGTGCCCATTATTATCGGCGATGCGGCGCGCACCATAGAAGCCTCACACATCCTGCGCGACGCCGGATACTGGGTATCGGCCATTCGTCCTCCGACTGTTCCGGCGGGCACATCGCGCTTGCGATTTACATTTTCTGCATTACACCAATCTCACGAAATTGAATCCTTAGCGGAGTGCATACGACACCATGGATGGATTGCGAATATTGACCATCAGCGGCTGGACGCAGCCGGCTGACGCGCTGTTGCCTATCGTGCCGCATGCCGATCATCTGGATTATGCCGGACTGGAAGGGTTTGATGCGGTGTCGGTTGCGGCCACGAGTGGTCATTATGATGTGATTATTGGCTGGTCTTTGGGTGGTGTCATTTCGCGCCAGTTACTCAAACGTGGCGCGTTGAGTGCCAAAGTGCTGGTGCTGTTGAGTTCACCATTCCGGTTTGTGGTAGATCACCGGGTTAGCGAGGCAATGCCGGCAGATGTATTTGAGCAGTTCTACGCCAATTATCGGGATGACACCCAGCGCACCGTGAATCGGTTTCACGGTCTGGTTGCCAAAGGAGATCGTGATGCCAGGCGCATTCTGGACGCGCTATCACACCACCCGCTCGTGCTGCAAACGGAGCATTGGTTGCCCTGGATGGATGTCTTGCGCGATTATAATGGGTTTGATGAAGATTATGGATTGTTACCGCCAACATTGATTGTGCATGGCCGTGAAGATGCGATTGTGCCCTATCGTCAGTCGGAATTTCTGCACCAGCATTTACCGCAAAGCGAGCATGAAGGATGGGAGGGGTGTGGCCATGCCCCACATTTACATGATGCCTCCCGCCTGCAAGCGCGTATTCAGCGTTTTGTAGAACAGGTGATGGGGTGAGAATGGCACCGCAATTTCGACAGGAATTCCAGCGGGTGGCGCCATGCTACGATCGTCATGCAACTCAGCAGAAACACACCTTGGAGACGCTGGTTGATGGTGTTTTGCCATACACCAAAACCGGCGCGTGGGTATTAGACGCCGGGTGTGGAACGGGTTATTTGCAGTCTTGTCTGGCGGCCAGAGGATTGGCATGGCGTGTCTATGGCGTGGATGTATCTGCCGCCATGTGCGCTATTGCTAGATCGCTGATGCCTGCGGTGGCGTGTGCAGACTTGACCAGCCTTCCCATTGCCGATGCGTCGATGGATATGGTGTTTTCATCGTCGGCGATGCAGTGGGTTGGGTCGTTAGACGCTGCTTATGAAGAGGCTAACCGTGTGTTGGCTCTAGAAGGGGTGATCGCCATTGCGGTCTATGTGGATGGTACGTTGCGTGAATTGCATGAAGCCATGAAACAGGCGGGGTGGCCGGTGTGGCGGTTCGCTCATGAGCAGGATCATCTGCAGGCGCTGGAAGTAGCAGGGTTTAAGATTGATCAGGTCAATATCGAGGATTCAAAGCAGTTAGGTTCGTCGCTTCATGACCTGTTACGGTCGTTGAAAAACATTGGGGCAAACCGATATTACCCCGCGACGCAACCAACCATGAAGCTGCAATTGTTCAGGCAGATCGAGCGTTATTATGATCAGCATTTCAGGCAGGACGGTGCAAGCTATGCGTCTTGGCGTATTGCGTATCTGATTGCCAGAAAGAAGGCAGGGCTTTCATGAGCGCGTATTTTATCACCGGTATTGGTACAGGCGTAGGCAAAAGCTTTGTGACGGCAGCACTGACGCACCAACTGCGGGAATCAGGTCGTGCAGTTCTTGCACTCAAGCCGGTGATATCCGGTTATGTGGATCCGCCAACCTCGGATGCAGGGTTGTTGCTAAGGGCAGCGGGCCAGCCCGTTTCACACGAGACAGTGGCGAGTATTTCTCCGTGGCGGTTTGAAGCCCCGCTGTCTCCGCATCTGGCTGCGCAACGAGAAGGGCGGCAGATTGATCCTCAGGCCTTGATTGATTGGTGTCAGGCAACCATACCCACCGCTGAAATGACCCTCATAGAAGGGGTGGGGGGGGTGATGGTGCCCATTTGCGGCCGCTTCTTGGTGCTGGATTGGATGCATAAATTACAGCTTCCGGTGATTCTGGTCAGTAGCTCCTATCTGGGTGCGATCAATCACACCCTGTTGTCGCTGGTGGTGCTGCGCCAAGCCGGATTAAGGGTCGCTGGGGTAGTGGTATCGCAAAGCGCTCAGGATGATGCAGGGCTGGATGCGACCTGTGAGACAATCTGCACCATAACGGGCACAGAAACTCCCGTTCTGCCACTCAAATATATTCAAGATTCAGATAATGCTTGGAAAAAGGCCCCTGACTTGTTATCGCTGATGACATGAGTGTACCTCCAACATCCAAACCGGAACAATTTCTTGATAAGGCCCACCGGCTGATTCAGCGTGCGATGGGTGTAAAAAAACGCATTGATCCGCGTAAGGTGGATTATCCTGTGTATGCCAATTTTAGCGACCGTGTGATTGCCAGTGCGTTGGATACCGGTTTTCTGATTACCATCTTCAGCGATTTATTTGCCAGAATGTCGATCTATTTTTACGATGGCATCGATGTGGACGCCGTGCTGAAGGTCGAAGATGGCATGCAATCTGCGTCATTGCGGGCGCAATTAGTCTATCTTTATCACCGCTCGGTAGAGATGGGATTCTTGCAGATGTGGTTGCTTAACTCCTTTGCGCAATCTGTGGTGGCTGGCATCTGTTTGGTATTGATGTGGCATTACTGTAAGATTACACCAGGCAAATGGATCATCGGGCTGAAATTTGCTGATGTAAAAACGAATGAAGAACCGACGCTGAAGCAATATATCATTCGTTATCTTGGTTTTTATATCTCCATGCCTGTATTCATGATTGGCTTTGCTAGTCTTGGTTTCAGCAAGCGCAAACAGGCGTGGCACGATATGATCGCAGGGACCGTAGTGATTTATTCCAAGCGCGGCAGCGTCTTTCGCCAGATGTGGGATTTGTTCAGAAAATATGTGCTGAAAAAGAATGATATGGTGGCCAATGATAATGCTGCCAAACCATCTGAACCGGCGGCTATCACCAAAAGCGATGCCGATAAAACAGACTAAGCCAGTTCTTCCATTTGCTCATCGGTGAGGTTGCCGGGGACAAGCATCATCGGTATGGATAGCTTTTTGCCAGACTGGCTGGTTAACCAGTTGATAACGCGCATGCCGCTATTACTGCCGGGACTGACACCCAATACAACCATGTTGGTATAATAATCTTCCAGTGTTTGCGCCAATATCTGCTCACCCGGGTTGCCTTCGCGAATGAGTAAGGTGGGGACGATACCGGTGATGGTGCTGGCTTCATCAGCCATGGATTGTAACAGTGATTCTGCCGCTTCTCTGGCTTCCTGTCGCATGACGTCAGCAACGCCCTGCAATGCCTGAATATCAGAAGGGGTGATGACATGCAGGATATCGAGCAGAATGCCGCGTTTTCTGGCTTTGATGCAGGCAAAGCGCAATGCCTTGCGTGAGACATCTGATGCGTCCACGCAAACCAGATATTTGGACTGAGTGTGAGGGGTGTTTTCTATGGCCATACTCATCCTTTCCACGGTTAAATTCTCTGGAACAGCCAGCTGGCAAACCAGCCCAGCGATAGCGCCATCAAGACAGCGCATAACCCATAGAGCAGGCTGTGATGTTGTGCAGCATCGTACACAAAGGCATCAAAACCAATTTTATAGACTTGTATGGGGATGGTTTGAATACCGGAAAGCTGGCCATCGCTGAACAGGTAAATTTCTGCGGTATAGGTGCCGCGGGGAATGTTATCTGGAAAATTGAAGCGTGCCTTAAACAAGGTTTCTCCCATGAACTCCACCTCGCCAATCGTAGCGCTATGTAGGCCGGTCTTGGTAGAAATACGCCGCAGCGCTTGCTTGTATTCATCCGGCTCCTGTTCAACGTTGGTATCGAAAATCTCCAACGGATGAAACAGTTCGGTTCCTTTGATTTCTGCTATGGGCCTGCTACTGGCGATGGCGTAAAATTGCGGGATATCGGTGAATTGGGATTCACCGCGGTTAACCCAAATGCCAGCGGTGCGGATTTTTTTGCGCACGATCATATCTTGCTGCGGACTTCTGATCACGACGACAATGTCGCCTGCATCATTGCGTGCGCCAAACAATAACAGGGACGTCCCAGTGAAGCCTGAAAATATTTCTACTTTGTGGCTGGAAATGTCAGCCGCAATGGGGGCGGCAAGCGCGGGTTTGGCCACCACCAACAGCAACAAGGTGAAGAGGAAACGCGTCATGGGGTGTGCTCCACGGTGAGGGAGTAGACATCTTGCGGGGTAACAAACAACCCAAAAGCAAGGCGCAGTGCAACCAGTATGACGATGAGTGCCAGCAACCCGCGTAATTGCTCGGCGGGTAATTTGGCGCCCAGACGAGAACCAATTTGCGCCCCAATTACCGAGCCTCCAAGCAAAAGCAACGCCAGCATGATATCAACCGTATGGGTGGTAACGGCGTGAAGGATAGTGACATTCGCGGTGATAAAAATAATCTGATATAGGGATGTGCCGATGACGACTGCGGTGGGCATCCCCAGAATATAAATCATCGCGGGAATCATGAAAAAGCCGCCGCCAATCCCCATCAGCGATACCAGAATGCCGACAATAAATCCGATCCCTACGGGTAAGAGCGCGCTGATAAATAATTTAGAGCGCGTAAAACGGACCTTCAGTGGTAGTTTCTGTGCCAGATAATAGAATTTGCCGTGTGTCAGCTTGACTGGTTTGCGGATTTTCATGATGGCGCGGCTGCTTTCGATGGCCATCAACACGCCAATGATGCCCAGAAAAACAACGTAGGATAATGAAATCACCAGATCAATCTGTCCCAGTGTTTTCAGCCAGTTGAACAACCCAATCCCCAGCGTTGAGCCGATTAATCCGCCCAGCAGCAACAGATTGCCCATGCGAAAATCAACATTCTGCCGCTTCCAGTGAGACAGAAAGCCAGACACCGATGCGGCGACGATTTGGTTGGTGGATGTGGCCACCGCTACCGTGGGTGGGATACCAATAAAAATGAGCAGTGGTGTCATAAGGAAACCGCCGCCCACGCCAAACATACCAGACAATACCCCCGTGATACCGCCTAATCCGAGGATAAGCAGCACATGAACCGACATTTCAGCAATGGGCAGATAAATTTGAAGCATAGGGTCGAGTGGCGGTTAGCATTGGCCCCCAACTTATGACTCCAGAAGCGTGCTGGCAATCGCAAATCTTAGATCTATACGTAGGGTTTGGTTGGCAGCTTGGCATCGGGGGGGCGAATATATAGCGGGCGCAGACCATCATCTTGTGAGTCGGGAATCAGTCCCAGCGCCAAAATGAGGTCGGATGCTTGCGGTTGTTGCGGTGTGGTGCATTGCGGATGAATCGATTCTGGCAACAAATCCTGAGCATTGCCGATGATAACGGCATCCGGCCCTAAAGCAGCCAGACGATCCGGTTTAACGATCTCGATATCGCTCAGCGGCGTGCGCCGTGTGTTGCTGACGCTGAAGGGCTGGTAATACACTTCCCCTTTTCCAGCGCGCAGCACGGCATGAATGGTCGGCGCATTGCCCGTATACCCCGCAGCAAGGCATTGCAGGGTAGTAACGGGAAAGACAACCACTTTTGGATGACAGAATGCGATGGTTCGGGCGACGGAAAGCCCGATGCGGATACCGGTGAAGCTGCCCGGGCCAATGGTGGTAACCAGATGGGTGATATCCCCGTACCAGATATGGTGGTGTTTCAGTAATCCTTCGATGGCGGGAACCAATGCTGCCGCCTGAGATTCCGGCGTATCCAGCGGTGCATGCGACACCCCGCCGTTAATGCTCAGGCAAACGGAACTGTGGCTGGTGGATGTTTCTATTGCCAGAATGACCGAATTAGACATTGGATAATCTACGAAAACACTGCTTGACCAGCCCAACCTGCTAGCATTATTGTCTGCGGACAACAATGGTTATTTGGGATTTGCTGGGTTTGATGGGTATGAATTTGGCTGAAAAGCGCTGCACTCCTTGTCATGTGGCTGGGGTAAAACCGTTGGACTTTGCAGATGCAAAGCGGCTGCTTGCGGCTGTTGATGGCTGGGAAATGGAAGCGGATGCCAAGGCGATCTCGTGTCGCCGCACCTTCAAAAATTTTAAGCAAGCATTGGATTTTGTGAATCGGGTAGGCTTGCTTGCAGAGGAAGAAAATCACCATCCGGATCTATCGTTTGGCTGGGGATATGTTACCCTTCGCCTTCACACGCACAGTATCGGCGGGTTGCATGAAAATGATTTCGTGCTGGCCGCAAAAATCAATACGCTAGGAAATTAGACCATGTCTGCGATGCAATCAGAGAAACAATCAGAGAAAAAAGTTTTCATCAAAACCTATGGCTGCCAGATGAATGTCTATGATTCGGTGCGCATGACCGATGTGCTGGCCCCTTTGGGATATAGCGCTACAGAGTCGGTAGACGACGCCGATCTGGTGATCTTGAATACCTGTCACATTCGTGAAAAGGCCGCAGAGAAAGTCTATTCGGAGCTGGGACGTATCCGCATGCAGAAGGAAAAGCGCGCCAAATCGGGCAAGCCCATGATGATCGGGGTGGCAGGATGTGTGGCGCAGGCGGAAGGCGAAGAAATGATTGCCCGTGCGCCCTATATCGATATGGTGTTCGGCCCGCAGAGTTATCATTTGCTGCCTGAAATGGTTACCAAATCCGTCCGGGCGCAAGGCGGGGTGGTAGAGCTTGATTTTCCTCAGGAGCAGAAGTTTGACTTCCTGCCGGAGCAGACGCATGCTCATGGCATTTCCGCCTTTATTTCTGTGCAGGAAGGGTGCGACAAATTCTGCACTTTCTGTGTGGTGCCCTATACGCGCGGTGCAGAATATTCACGTTCTGTGGATGCGATTGTTAAAGAAGTGAAGCAGCAGCTGGCGCATGGCGCGGTGGAAGTGACGTTGCTTGGCCAGAATGTGAATGCCTATCACGGCGTGGGGCTGGATGGCAAAGAATGGTCGCTGGGCCGATTGATTCGTCATTTGGCGGAACTGGATGGGTTGAAGCGCATTCGCTATACCACCTCTCACCCACGCGACATGGATGAAGAGCTGATTTCGGCGCATGGCGAGGTGGATATTCTGATGCCGTATCTGCATCTGCCCATTCAGGCAGGGTCCGATAAAGTGCTCAAAGCCATGAACCGCAAACATACGGCAGCCGAATATATCCGAATTATCGAACGGCTGCGAACCGTGCGCCCCGATATGGCGTTCTCCGGCGATTTTATTGTAGGATTCCCCGGCGAGAGCGATCAGGATTTTGAGGCGACATTGCGTGTGGTGGAAACGGTGAATTACGCGCAGGCTTATTCGTTCAAATACAGTCCAAGGCCTGGCACTCCGGCATCCACCTCAACGCATCAGGTGGATGAAGCGGTGAAATCGGATCGTCTGGCACAGTTGCAGGCGTTGCTCAATCAGCAGCAGCTGGCATTCAACCGCGCCAAAGTGGGGCAGGTGATGCCCGTGCTGTTTGAGCGTGATGGCCGCTATGAAGGTCAGCTGATTGGTAAAAGCCCTTACATGCAGTCGGTCTATATCAATCAATCCACACATTTGATGAACCAACTCGTCCTTGTGATGATTACACAGGCGTTCGATAACAGCCTGCAAGGCGAATTGGTGGATGCTATGAATGCTCAAACGCCACAAACCATTCAACCCGCAAGGAGCGCTCATGTCTAAAGCGAAGCCGTCACGGCAACCCAAAGATGTCGAAACCGTTAATCTGTTTTTCGACAATAATGCCTATCTGCCGGTACTCTATGGGGATCGTGATGAGAATCTGGATCGTATCGGTCAGATTCTCAATGTCAGTCTGGTGTCGCGCGGGAACATGGTGAGCATTACCGGCAAGCGTCGTGATATTGAGGCGTCTGAACGAATCCTGAAAAGCCTGTATAAGCAGGCCGCCGAAGGGGTGGATATCACGCATTCGGTGGTGGATGCCGAGATTCGCATGGTGCCGCCCGTTGCGGATGCCAAGGCGAAGGGCAAAAAACGTGAGGATTATGAAGGTGAAGGTAGCGACATCGTTATCAAAACCATGAAAAAGACGGTCAAGCCCTATAGCCACGTACAGGCTAATTACATCCGCGCGTTGTATGATAATGATCTGGTATTTGCGTTGGGGCCTGCCGGTACGGGTAAGACCTACATTGCGGTGGCGATGGCAGTCTATGCGCTGATTACCAAAAAAGTGGAGCGCATTGTACTGTCGCGTCCAGCGGTGGAAGCCGGAGAAAAACTCGGCTTTCTGCCCGGGGATATTAAAGACAAAATCGATCCGTTTTTGCGGCCGCTCTATGATGCGCTGTTTGATATGATGCCTGCCGAGCGCGTGCAGCAACATATCGAGGCGGGCGAGATTGAGTTGGCGCCGCTGGCTTATATGCGTGGCCGTACCCTCAGCAACGCCTTTGTTATTCTGGATGAAGCGCAAAACACCACGCGCACGCAAATGAAAATGTTTCTGACTCGTATGGGTGAATATTCGCGCATGGTCATCACAGGCGATTTGTCGCAAATCGACTTGCCGAAGGACATCAAGTCCGGTCTGGCGGATTGTATCCCCAAAATTGAACATATTGACGGCATCAATGTGGTGCGTTTCACCGATACGGATGTGGTGCGGCATGAACTGGCAGCAAAAATTGTTCAGGCCTATGATGCATGGGAAAAACGCAAACAACAGTCGATGGATGCCATGGACGCATCCGATTCAGCCGGTGACTAAATCTTTCGAACTAACCGTGATCGAGCAGGCGGGAGACTGGCGCGACTGGTCGGGGGATGCCGAGCATATCGTTGCGACGGTATTTAAGGTTTCACAACATTCCCCTGATGACAAAGCGATTGCGCTGGTGCTCAGCGACGATGCGCAGATTCGGCAGATGAATCGGGATTTCAGGGGTAAAGATAAACCCACCAATGTCCTGTCCTTTCCGTCGGATGCGCCGGATGAATGGGGAGACATTATTGTCAGTGAAGAAACGATTCGCAAAGAAGCGGCAGAACAAGGCAAGACATTTCACGATCACTTCGTTCACATGCTGGTGCATGGTACCTTGCATCTGTTGGGCTATGACCATGAAATAGAAGCAGAAGCAGAAGAAATGGAAGCATTGGAAATTGATATTTTATCCGAACTAGGGGTTGAAAACCCTTATGAAAACGGGTAATCTTCTGCTTTATTCTTTTGAAGGAGTGCACAGGCCGCCATGTCTGATGGTAGTATAGGCACGCCCCTTGAGTCGGTGTACTCCGGGGCGAAACATGCAGCAGATAACCCACACTCACCACTGCAGACTTTGGGGCGGTGGATTCGTCACACGATCAGCAACCGGCAGGATGGTAGCCTGAAGCAGGCGCTTGAAGACGTGCTGGATGGGCATGAGGATCGGGTATCCCGAATTTCTGAGGAAGAACGGAACCTGCTACGCAATATGATTGCGTTTGGCGAGTTGAAGGTGAGCGATGTTATGATTCCGCGCACCGATATTTGTGCGGTTCCGGTCACCATCTCTTACGATGAAATGCGCGATTATCTGGTCAAGGAGATGCATACGCGCATTCCGGTCTATGAAGGAACGCTTGATAATATCGTTGGATTTTTGCATTTGAAAGACTTCTTCCGCTGTATTTCCGGTCAATGCAGTTTTGATATCGGTGCGCTCAAGCGTGAGGTTCTCTTCGTTCCTCCTTCTATGAAAATTGTTGATTTGTTGATGAAAATGCGGCTGAGCAGCTGCCATATGGCCATTGTGATCGACGAATATGGTGGCACAGACGGTCTGGTGACCATGGAAGATCTGTTTGAAGAAATAGTGGGCGAAATCCAAGATGAGCATGATGAAACCAACCAGTTGCCAACCATGACATGGCAGTCGGACCGTGTATTGATCGCGGATGCACGCGTTACCATTGAAGACCTCTCCGAAGAGCTGAAGGTTGATATGTATAAAGGGCAGGAGGGGGATGACTACGATACGCTTGGTGGATTGATTTTCTCCTATCTGGGACGGGTTCCGGCCAAGGGAGAGGTGATTGATTATTCCACGGGTGTGAAGCTGGAAATTCTCTCTGCTGACCCACGCAGCATCAAGAAAGTGCGCGTGGTGAAACCACAACCTGTGGCATCAAGGGCGGATGCGTGATAAAACGCACGCATGACAGTTGAATCCATTCTCAATGCATCTGGTAAGCGTGGTGCTGCTCTCTCGACCATTTTTGGCGGGTTGGCGGCGTTAGCGTTAGCCCCGTATTACCTTGTTTTTTTACTCATCCCCTCCTTCGGTTACTGGTTCTACCGACTTCACTACGCACAAAGCAGAAGCGAGGTGTTGTGGCATAGCTGGTGCTGGGGTTTAGGGTTTTTTCTGGTGGGCTTGTGGTGGATGGTGAATCCGCTGTGGTTGTTCAAGGAGCAATATGGCTGGCTGATTCCGTTTGAACTGGTTGGTATCAACGGAGGTTTGGCGTTGTTTCCGATGCTGTGTGGTCTGGGCGTGTATCTGGCCAAGGGCTACCTGCTGAAAAGCCGCAGCGTACTGCAATTAATGGCGGTCTTTGTGGTGTTATACACCATAATGGAATGGCTGCGCGGGACTATTCTAACCGGATTTCCATGGAATCTGGTTGGGTATTCATTCGGGGTATCCGATTGGAGTATGCAGGTGGCGTCGCTAGCAAATATTTATGTGTTAACGGCAGCGAGCGTGCTGCTGGCGCTATCGCCGGTGGCGGTGGTCATGATGCGCGCCGCGCGATGGTGGTTGGTTCTTCCGGCGCTGGCGGTGATAGCTATCCTGCTCTTTGGCTGGCAGCGGCTGGAGCGCGCAGACAGCGGGTTCTCAGACATTTCCGTGCGGGTGGTGCAGGCCAATATCCCGCAGGAACTCAAATGGGACCCGGACTATATGCAGCATGCTCTGCAAAAGCATATAGAACTTAGTCAGGCAGGCCGAAAAGGTGCGGCACGCGTTATCATCTGGCCGGAGACCGCGTTTCCTTTTATGCTCAAAGAAGAGAGTGAATGGCCAAAATTATTAGCGGATGGATTGGAGCCCGGGCAATTCCTGATTACCGGTGTTGTCCGCAGTACCGGCTCGGGCAAAGACTGGAAAGTGTATAACAGTCTGGTTGCCATTGACCATACGGGTGCGATCGTCGCGCAATATGACAAACATCATCTGGTGCCGTTTGGCGAATATGTGCCGTTGCGTCAGTGGTTGCCATTGGAGAAGATCACGGCGGGTGCTATGGATTTTACGGCGGGTGAGCCGCCCAGAGCATTCAAGCTGGGTGAAAATAACGCCTTCTTACCGCTGATTTGTTATGAAGTGATCTTTCCTCGCTATTCGGGCGCGGACAAAAAGGCTAGCTGGTTGCTAAATCTGACCAATGATGGCTGGTTTGGTAATAGCGGGCAGCCCAGACAGCATTTGGATATGTCTCGTTTCAGGGCGATAGAGCAGGGAAAACCGATGGTTCGTGTTGCTAATACCGGCATTTCTGCTGTTATTGACGCCTATGGGCGGGTGATCGGCAGTATTCCTTACAATCAGGAAGGCGTACTGGATACGTTGCTGCCAAATCCGCTGGCGCGTTAAAAAAGCAATTATTTTCACAGCCTAAAAGTGTTTTATCTTGAAACAATTTCATTTCGTTCTATTAATGCTCTCGTTAATCTAAATTAAGAAATTCTTTTCAGGAACTATATGCCGCATCCCGTTGATATACATGTAGGGCAACGTTTGAGGCTTCGTCGAACCATTATGGGGATGAGCCAAGAGGCGCTGGGTAATGCAATCGGTGTTACCTTTCAGCAGATTCAAAAATATGAACGCGGCACGAACCGCATGGGCTCCAGCCGGTTATATGAATTTGCACGCATTCTGAATGTGCCGGTGTCCTATTTCTTTGAGGAATATAAAGCACCCTCGGTCAACCAGCCCAATTCGGAAGGGCTATCGGAACAGGAAATTCCCGCTTTCGATCATGAGCAGATATCCAGCCGTGAAACGATGGAAATGATGCGGGCGTATTATAAGATTGGCTCGGCTTCTGCCAGAAAACGCGTGTTTGAGTTGATTAAAACACTGGCGGAATAATAATCTGCTTGATCTTTGTGCAAAGTGCGCTACCTATGGCCCCTCAAAGGGTGGGCATTTCATGCTTGGCGGCCACCGGAGAAAACTCTCCAATCAACCGGTCTAAGTGCAGTTTTCATGAACATGCGCCTCCATCGTAACGATTACAGCAAGCAAGGATGCATGTATGATCAAATCCAATCACCCCTATATTTTCACCAGTGAATCCGTTTCTGAAGGGCATCCGGATAAGGTATGTGACCAGATTTCTGACGCCATTATTGACGCATTTCTGACGGTCAATCCTGAAGCGCGTGGTGCGATTGAGGTGTTGGCGACCACGAATCAGCTGGTGATTGCCGGTGAAACGCGCGGGGCTGATGCGGTAACCAAAGGGCATATGGATGATATCGCGCGCGAAAAAGTGAAAGAAATTGGCTACAACCAAGAAGGCTTCCACTGGCGCAACCTCGACATTCACAACTATGTGCATGCGCAATCTGCTGATATTGCGATGGGCGTGGATTCTTCTGACAATAAAGATGAAGGCGCGGGCGATCAGGGCATCATGTTCGGATTTGCGTGCAATGAAACGGAAGATTTTATGCCAGCACCCATTCGCTTTGCGAATGTGATTTTGCAGAATCTGTCAAAAGCGCGCCGTGCAGGTCAGGAGCCAAAACTCGGGCCGGATGCTAAAAGTCAGGTGAGTCTGGTGTATGAAAATGGTAAGCCGGTGCGGTGCTCATCGATTGTTGTGTCGACTCAGCATACGCCGGACATTAAGCAAAGCGAGATTCGTGAAATTGTCCGCAAATACGTATTGCAAGCCATTCCGCAAGGGTGGATGTGCGAGGAAGATCAGTTTTATGTCAATCCTACCGGCCAGTTTATTATTGGCGGCCCAGATGGAGATGCAGGGCTGACCGGACGTAAAATTATCGTGGATACTTATGGTGGTGCAGCGCCTCATGGTGGCGGCGCATTCTCCGGCAAAGATCCAACGAAAGTCGATCGTTCTGCGGCCTATGCGGCACGTTATCTGGCTAAAAATGTGGTGGCTGCCGGATTGGCGGATCGTTGTACGCTGCAACTATCTTATGCGATTGGGGTATCACACCCGATTTCTTTCTATGCCAACATTCAAGGTGGGCCGGGTATAGATGAACGCGAGTTGGAACGCATTCTGCCGCAATTGATGAATTTGTCGCCGCGTGGCATTCGTCAACACCTGCAGCTGAATCGCCCGATTTATGCCGCAACCGCAAGCTATGGCCATTTTGGTCGTAAACCGCGCGAAGATGGCAGCTTCTCTTGGGAAAAACTCGATTTGGTTGAAGCGCTCAGAAGCCACTTTCGCGTGAAAGCCGCATCGTAAGATCAGGGTTGCCGTGACGTCGTCTTACCAGCATCCCACCAAAAAGTGGTTGAGTTCATTTGGCAGGCGGCATGGGCGGAAGCTGACAGGAGAACGCCAGAAACTGATGGGAGAGGAATTGCCCTCCCACGCCATCCGTTTGCCTGACAATGGATATCTGGATTTAGCCCAACTGTTTGACGCCAAGCAGCGGTTGTATCATTTGGAAATAGGGTTTGGTGCTGGCGAGCATCTGGCTGCGCTGGCTGCCCGCTATCCAGAAATTGGATATGTGGGCTGCGAGCCATTTATTAATGGTGTGGCTAAGCTGGTTTCTGTGATCGAACAGCAGCAGCTTCAGAATGTCCGCATTCACGCCGATGATGCACGGCTACTGATCGAGAAGCTGCCTGCAGCCAGCATCGATAAAGTGTATATCCTGTTTCCTGACCCATGGCCCAAGCAGCGTCACCACAAGCGGCGGATTGTCTCTATGCAGATGCTGAGCATGCTGGCGCGCATTCAGCCTTCTGGCGGATGTCTGCAACTGGCGACTGATCATGTGGATTATGGGGCGTGGATGCTGGAGAAGTTATTGGCGCATCCGGATTATGAGTGGATAGCCGAATCTCAGACCGACTGGATAAACCCGCCTGTGGACTGGGTTGAAACCCGCTATCAGCAGAAAACCATGCGAGAAGGACGCATCCCGCTGTTTATTAAGGCTCGCAGGCGTTAACGCGTGCCGGTACGAACATATGGCAGTTCGATATATTGCTCGCTCAGATCCATATAATCGCAGGTGATTTCTTCGTGCGCAGCGATATCGCGCAGCGCATAAGCCTTGGCCGTGCTATTCTCTGTATTGGGGGTATCACAATGGTTGATGTAGCGGCTATTATCAGACGACATCACCAGACCACCGGGGAAATGCGGGCAATAATACCCATATTCCAGAACAAATTCCTGTGCATGTGTCGGCATTTTGGCAACTTGCTGATCGCTGAGAATATAATCAATCCCTTCCACAAATTCCCACATCAGGGTGCCTTTGGGGATGGGGGCAGCGGCAAACACACCGATGCCATGCACAGCGCTTGGCGCTAAATAAGTTGGAACAAGAAGCATAAAATGGCCCGTAATCGTTGTTTCAGGGTGGTTTGCTACCCTATCTTGAGGCTCTTGTCTATGGGGGGATGCAGTGAATACCGGATTTGGAGGTCAAGAAAGGCTTGATTTTTGATCGGTATAGAGGTAAAAGGCATCCAGAAATTAAATACGCCAGGAAATAGGTGGGCTTGCCCGCCTTTTTTATTGGCTGCGAATCGGAGAGCCATGAAAACACTGAATCACAAGATTGCTGACGCGATCCGCCCTGCGATGGAAGCGGATGGGTTTGCGCTGGTTCAGGTGAATGTGGTTGATGGTTCGCGCCGGCGCACAGTTCAGGTGTTGGCAGAAAATAACAAAACGGGACGCATTACGCTGGATGAATGTGCACAGTTGAGCCATACCATTTCAGCCTTGCTGGATGTGGAAGACGTCATTGAGGGGGCTTACAATCTTGAAGTCAGTTCACCCGGCGTAGACCGCCCGTTGATTACTCAGGCTGATTTTGAGCGCTATCAGGGGTTTGAAGCCAAGATTGAAACGGCGTTGCCGGTGGATGGCCGTCGACGTTTCAAAGGGCCGCTCGTAGCGGTGGATGATATCAGTGTCACCATTCGCGTTGATCATCAGGAATATCGCCTGATCATTGATAATATTCATGCCGCCAAGCTGGTGCTCACGGATGCCCTGATTAAGGCGCATCAGGATGGAAAATTTACTGCTTCAGCTGCTGAAACCAGCACTGTGATTGAACTAAAGACCGTATAGAGAGAAAGGGA
>Ga0214923_10001758_pt1 | contig 30160 bp, 20 predicted proteins | sample LL1510_MetaG_FD_177993 | JGI IMG/M metagenome (GOLD analysis project Ga0214923, IMG submission 177993) | Freshwater microbial communities from Lake Lanier, Atlanta, Georgia, United States - LL-1510 | ecosystem: Environmental > Aquatic > Freshwater > Lake | place: USA: Georgia | collected...
AGTTAAAGTTTCATGTCTCGGTGAATGTATATCCGTTGATTACAGAGCTTCAACAGATATACAATATAGAAATATTTTTTCACTTAAATTACCCTATTCTTTACCTGAAGCAGTTTTCCCTTGCATAGCTTTCAATAAAAATACTGCTTCTGCGCAGATGAAAATAAAGAATTTTAATATTAATGCTTTCCTTACTACACCTACCCCAACCCCTACTGTAACTCCTACACCAACAGTTACGCCATCTATTACACCTACAAATACAGTAACACCTTCCTTTACACCTACAAATACGGTTACACCTACCGTTACGCCCTCCTTTACACCTACACCTACAATAACACCTTCCTTTACACCTACACCTACTGTTACACCTTCATTTACACCCACAACAACCATAACACCATCATTTACGCCTACAACAACAATAACTCCTACAGTCACGCCATCTGAAACATCAACACCTACACCTACTCCTACGGTTACAGTAACCCTTACACCTAATTTTACACCGTCTCCAACAGCAACACCTACTGTAACTGAAACACCTACAGTCACGCCTACTATTACACCATCTGTTACAGTGACACCTTCAATTACACCTACTATAACTGAGACGCCCACTGTTACTCCAACTACCACACCTACAGAAACAGTAACACCAACCACTACACCTACTGTTACACCTACACCTACAGTAACGCCTAATATGTTAGCTTTTAGCTCAATACAAAGTAATATTATTATACCGTCAACTGGAACCTACGGTGTAGCTAGCGTATACCCTATAACGTTTAATGTTTCTGGCGTAGCACAGACTATAACAAGAGTAGCTTTAGAGCTTAATAATTATAATCACTTCTCTCCTCAAGATGTTGGTATGTTATTAGTTTCGCCTGCAAATAGTGCATGTATTGTTGCAGGCTTGATCCCTGCTGCTGAGGGTCAAGTTGCCACTAACGTCTATGCAACACTAGACGATGCTCAGCCTATAGCATGGGATGGTTACTCTAGCGGGATATATAAGTCCTCAAACAATGGTGATGACAATCTAGCATTTACGCAGATTAACTCTTGCCCACCACCACCCTACTATCTAGATATGTCAATATTCAATAATATAGCACCTGCAGATGCTAATGGTACTTGGAGTCTATTTATACAGGACTTTTTCCCCAAGGATACCGGATCGTTATTGAATGCTAAGTTACTACTTTATTATTGATTTCTAGAAATTAGATTATAAAATAATTTTTGTGAAAGAAAAGATTTTTATATCGATTGCATCTTATCGTGACCCTGAACTTTTAAACACTATTAGAGACTGCATTAAAAATGCAAAAGCTCCAGAAAATTTAGTATTTTCAATTTGCTGGCAAAAAGATGAGAAAGAAACTTTAGGTGAATTTGCGGTCGACAAGCGATTTAAGATTATCGAAGTGCCTTATCAAGATAGTAAAGGTACATGTTGGGCGAGATCAAAAATTCAAGAAAATTATAAAAACGAAAAATATTATCTACAACTAGACAGCCATCACAGATTTGTTGAAAATTGGGATGAGAAATGTATTAAGATGGTAAAAGATTTACAAAAATTAGGACATAAGAAGCCGCTCTTAACAGGATATATATCTAGTTTTAACCCATCTAACGACCCAGCAGAACGAATTCAGACACCTTGGAAGATGAATTTTGATAGATTTATCCCGGAAGGCGCAGTGTTTTTCCTACCCGCATCTATAGATGACTACAAAACAAGAACACAGCCTGTTCCTTCCCGCTTTGTTTCTGCACATTTTATCTTTACTCTCGGTAAGTGGGTGAAGGAAGTTCCGTATGATCCGTACTATTACTTTCATGGTGAAGAAATTAATCTAGCAGTAAGATCATATACATGGGGATATGATTTATTTCATCCACATATGGTTATTGCTTGGCATGAATATACGAGAAAGGGTAGAACCAAGCATTGGGATGATATTAAGACATGGGGAGATATGAATAGTAGCTCACACTCGAGAAATAGAAAATTATTTGAAATGGATGGTGAGAAAAAAGATATTAATTTTGGTAAGTATGATTTTGGTAAGATAAGATCATTACAAGATTATGAAAAATATGCAGGTTTAAATTTTAAAAAGCGTGCTGTTCAAAAATATACATTAGACAATAATCTACCACCAAACCCCATACTTAACGATGAAGAGTATGAAAAGTCTTGGTTAAAAATCTTTAAGCATTGTATTGACATTAGGTACGAACAGGTACCAGAGAAAGATTATGATTTTTGGTGTGTTGCTTTTCGTGATAAAGAAGGTAAAGATGTTTACCGTAAAGATGCAGATAAAGAAGAAATTGAAAGAATGTTTAACGACCCTGACAAATATTGTAAGATCTGGCGCTCTTTCCATGCTGAGAGCTTACCACATTCATGGATTGTTTGGCCACATAGCGTAAGCAAAGGATGGGCCGATCCTATTATTGGGCATTTTAATAATACAGTAAGTTAATATGCGTAGTTTAGAGCTTTACTACGAAAAGCCACATACCAATTGGTTTTTAAGCCATTATTTTAATAATGTTGCAAATAAGCTAATTAATCAACATAAAGATATATCTTTTAAAGTAGTTAATACTGGGGAATATAAAAATAGAGACCCAAATAATATTTCTTCACCTCATATTTTAACCATTAAAAACCCTGATAATGAAAAGTACATACTAATTTCTTTTTGGGATAAAAACGCTATAATTTTTAATAAGACTATTTGGCAACCAGAAAAAATGGTTCAAGCACTTACTTCATCTGGTATTAACCCCGGTGAGCTAGCTTTTCTTAAATTATATAACCCACATTGTATAATACCCGATAATATATATGATGTTCTTACACCCTTTACTTATTATCCTTATTGCTTGAATACTGCAGCAACCATAGAAGATCTTTACGCTACAAGACAAACACTTAACAATCTTGAAAATAAAATTATTTTTCGCGGTTTTATGTACAATGAGCGCGAGTTTTTGTTTAACAGTTTTAAAAATAGTGATAAATTTATATTTACTAATGAAAGAATAGGTTATTTGGAGTATTTGTCAGAACAAATTAATAATCTTTGTACTTTAAGCATAAACGGTGCAGGTGAAATATGTAACAGGGATATAGAATTTTTTGGCATGGGTATGCCTGTTTTAAGAACAATATTAAATACTCAACTTCACAACGAATTAAAACCCGATGTTCATTATATTTCTTTAGGTCCCTGTGAATTTAGAAGCAGTTATACTCATATTAATTATGAAAGCTATAAGAAAATTTTAATTAGTACTTTTAACAAGGTTATAGAACAAAAAGATTTTTGTCTACAAGTGGGGGCAAATGCGAGAAAATGGTATAATGAGAACTGTACTATGGATTCAATGCTTTGTCTTACAGAAAAATTACTACAGTTAGATAGGTTGTTTTCATGAGTTGCATGAAGTATATTTAAAAATAAATAGAATTATGAAAATCCCTATAGGCGAATTGCTAGACAGGCAGTCAATTTTATTAATAAAACAAAAAAATGGATATAACGTTTCGGAAGAATTAAATTTAATTTCTGCTGAAATAAAAAATTATGAAAATTTAGATTTTTTTACAACTAATTTGTATAATATTAATGAGCGTATTTGGACGATAAAACAAGATATTAAAAGAGGAGTAGATTGTACTCTTAGCGATTCTGATCTTGCTAATAGAACTGTTGAGTTAACCCAACTAAACTATAATAGAAATATTTTAAAAGATACCATTAATATTAGACATAATGAAGGCTTTAGGGAGCTAAGGCAACTAGATCAAAAACCACCTGTAGTAGTGACTCTTAGCACAGTTCCCCAGCGTCTCTCTTTTATTCATCCCGACGGAGTTGAGCTTGTAATAAGGCATCTATGCGAGCAAAAGTTTGATAATTACGAGGTTCATTTTAATATACCTGAATTTTACCCCCCTACAAATGAACCGTATATAATTCCAGAATGGTTAAACGAATATCAGAAAAAATACCCTCACTTAAAGGTTTTTCGTACTGAAGATTATGGCCCAGCTACAAAAGTAGTACCTACAATTCAAAGAATTACCGATCCTGAAACAATTATTATAGTTGTTGATGATGATATTGTTTATTATGATAATATGGTGCAAGAGCATTTCAACCATCACCTAAGATATGATAACGCAGTTTTTGGATATGATGGTAGATCAAATTGTAGTGCACATCGGTTTAATGATTTAAGAGACGCTTGGGTATTATGTCTCGAGACTCCTTCATTTACCCATATGATTCAACATTATAAATCTGGTTCTTATAAGCGCAAGTATTTTGAGAGTGATTTTTTTGAACATTTTGTAGGTAAAACAAAATCAGATGATGTTCTAACTTCTTACTATTGCAGATATAAAAGATTAGATTTAATTATTATGCCCTATGTCCCTGAAAACCATCTTTATGATACACCAGAAAAATGGAAAGCAAATCAAGGTGTAGGTACATTTCCTATTATTAAAACATCTAATGCGCCTATGAGAACAGGTGCAACACATCCAGAAATGGAAAAGATTGAACCACGTTTTTATACACCGCCAATTTTTGAACAATGGATACGAGATGGTAAAATTACGTAATGAAATATGTGTTTACTACTCTAAGTATTGGTTTAAACCATACACGTGATTATACTTTAAATCTTGTTCGCGATGTTTTAGAAAAAACTAATCACGATATATTGGTTGTAACTAATGTACCTGAAGTTATTACTGATAAATATAATTCACCTCGCATCATAATACATAAAGTAGATAAATCTGAACTTAAAATTAGGCTTTTTATTAACGGAGCTTTAAATGCTAGTGATTTTAATTTTAATTTAAAATATCTTTGTTTTGAGAAATTAATCGGCTCACAATATGATTATATTATTTTTACAGATTGTGATAATTCTGTTGAATGGTTTGATGACAAGGAAGTTGATGAGTTTTTAAATATTGAATATAATATAGGCGGCTACGACTTTTTTGCACCTCGAGGCGATTGGTTATTTGGTGGATATCTACAGGAATATTACTCCCAAGATAATCCGCAACTTGGAATGATGTGGCATAAAATTTTAAATTATAAAATAACATTAGAAGATTATGAAAAAATGAAAGATGTTCCTATGCCAGCGGAACATGTTCTAGTAATTAAAAATAATGAAAAATTTGAATCTTTTTATAAAAATTGGAAAGGTTATCATGATGCGCTTGTTTCTGCTGAATATACACACGGTACTTGGGCAGAAGGGTTTGAAATTGGGGCTAGTGCTTATTTTGCCGGATATAAGATGGGAAATTTAGGATGGAATCATCCCCTTATTTCTAAAATAGTAAAATACAATACATATAAAACCGGTCATCAATCCGAGTTTGATTAATGAAAGTAATAGGTGGTATTGCGTCAGACGTAAGAAAGCCAATTATTGATATTATCAATGATGGGTGCAAAGCAACTTTTGCTTCATATTCTTCTAATGATATAGAATTTTACTTTTATTTTGACGGCGGTGCTGAGCATAAAGTAGATGGCTATGATCTATATTTCCCTACACCAAATACTACAAACAGGGTAGGGTATATGACTTCTGAGTTTTTTAAGTATTTGATAAAAAATATTAAATTTGACTTTTTATTTAAATCTAGTATTAGTTGCTATGTGCATCAGGAATTGTTATATAAGTTTTTATTAACACAGCCTAGAGAAAAATATTTTAATGGCCATATTCTTAAGGCTTATTTTGAACCAGAGAAAATAGAGGAAAAGAGTTTCGTTACAGGATCTTGTAGCATTTTAAGTTATGATGTAGTTAAATTTGTTGCTGATAATGCTGATAAATGGGATCACTCTTTACCTGAAGATGTAGCGCTATCTAAGCTTATATCACTTTATGATGTACCTCTAACACCTTATACTCTTAGGCAAGACATTGAAACTGCTGAGCAAGTTATGAATGACGTAGATTTTAGAGGTGCGCCTTTAAACTTTGCAGAAAATTATTGTTATCGAGTAAAAGGATATGCTGACCCCGGGGAAAGAAAAATAGATGTTTTTATTATGAAAGCTTTACATGAAAAACTAGGATTTAGTGGTATAAAAAAAAAGAATTTAAAGATATATCAATCAAGTAATTTTAAAAATAATTATTTTAGATATTATCATTTCTTTTTTAATAAACTGACCGAAATTTTAAAGCTTTATTACAATGTGGAAGAAGATCGATTTTTTGAAAAAGCAGATGACGAGCCCAGAAAAATAAGTTTATCTAGCGGTATACAAACAGAAATTTTAGAATGTGAAATAGTTATAGAAGATCTTAATACTAAAGAGATATATGTATTTTCTGTTTGCGATCTTCTATCAAGCTGCGTTATTGATTTATGTAAATCTCCACATACAGTTAAAATTTGCTTAAGTCAGTTTAATAAAGAAATTTTAGATAAACATATACCTAAAGAATTTCAAACTAAAATTATTCCTAGCATTTACTTTCCTAGCACAGTATATGATTTTGATCACTATTATGATAAAAGAACAAAAATAAACGAAAAAATAGATAAGCTTTATTTTAGAAGCAATTTAACCTGGTATAGGCCTATTTTAAAATATTTTGATAGTAATGTTTTAGAAGGACCTGAATGTATAGGAGATTTTGAAACTTATATTAATGATATTATAAAATATAAAGCTGCGCTTTCATTGGGAGGCAAAGGCGAAATGTGCTACCGAGATATAGAATATATGGCTTTAGGAATACCATTTATTAGATTTGAATATACTAATCAATTAAATCCTAGCCTTATTCCAAATGAGCATTATATATCTGTAGAAAGACCAGAGGATTTAATAAAAGATAAAGAAGGTAATAATGTGCACGCCAATATGTTACAAGACAAATTTATAGCACAAAAAACAAACCTAGAACTGCTTAATAATATAGCATATAAATCTAGAGAATATTATAATAACTACTTAAAATATCCTAATAACGCTTTACACTTATTAAGGCTTTTTGAATTAATATGAATACAAATCTTACACTAGTAACAGGTATATTTGATTTAGGTAGAAATAATGCTGGAGAGGGGTTTAAAAGACCTTTTACACATTATATAGTTAAGTTTACAGAGCTTTTAAAAGCTATAAAAGACTATAACGTAGTTGTCTATATAGAAGAGCAGTACAAAGATTTAGTTCAAGACATACGCGATACTTCCAATACTGTTATTCGTATTAAAGAAGTAGATGAATTTAGAACGAACTTTCCTTTTTATGAGCAGGTTTCTAGTATTAGAAAAGACCCCTCTTGGTATAATCAAGCTGGGTGGCTTGCAAACAGCGCACAAGCAACCATGGAGCTTTATAATCCTATGGTTATGTCTAAAATGTTTTTATTGCACGATGAAAAAATACGTAATCCGTTTGATACGGATTATTTTTGCTGGATAGATGGAGGTCTCACTAATACCGTACATCCAGGATATTTTTCTAAAGATAGAATATTAGATAAAATTCCTAAAATACTAGATAAATTTTTATTCTTAAGCTTCCCTTACCCAGACGGTGGCGAGATACATGGATTTGAGAGAGACAAGCTTAATGATTTGGCAAAAACTAAAAATGTTGAATATGTTTGTAGAGGCGGTTTTTTCGGCGGCCCCAAAGAAACATTAAGTGATATTAACGGGATTTACTATAGCTGGCTTAATAGTACTCTTAACGAAGGGTATATGGGAACTGAAGAGAGTATATTCACTTTAATGACATACACACATCCTCATTTGTTTAAAAAACACATGATAGAGTCAAATGGGCTAGTATCAAAATTTTTCGAAGATGTTAAAAATTTAAAAGAAGATGAAAATATTTCTTTTAATATAAGCAATTATACCGGAGTTAATTTTTATGCTATAGGGTTTAATTCGCCAAAACAGTTTGAAACTCTTTGCGAAAGTTATTTAAAGCAACCCGGGTTTATAAGAGAAACCAAAAATTATCTTATTGATAATAGCACAGATCTATCTACGACTCCTGAATATGCTTTACTATGTAAGAAATATAATTTTGAACACATCAAAAAAGACAACTTAGGTATTTGTGGTGGCAGGCAATTTGTCGCCGAACATTTTGATGCTACCGATTCAAAATATTATATGTTTTTTGAAGACGATATGTTACTTAATAATGAGCCGGGCATTTGTAAGAATGGGTTTAACAGAAAAATAGATAATTTATTTTATACATTAATTAGAATAATGGATAAAGAACAATATGATTTTCTAAAGTTTAGCTTTACAGAGTTTTTTGGTGATAATTCTGCACAATGGGCGTGGTATAATTTACCACAGCAAGTAAGAGAGAGGTTTTATCCCAACTATAATAAGTTACCCCAAATAGGGCTCGATCCAAATTCACCTAGAACATTATATAGAAATATTAAGTGTTTAGATGGAGTGAGTTACGCAGATGGTGAAATTTATTATTGTAATTGGCCGCAAATAGTATCGAGAGAAGGCAATAAAAAGATGTTTTTATCTACCAAATGGGAGCGTCCCTACGAACAAACATGGATGTCGTTTATGTTTCAGCTTTCTAAAGAAAAGAAGCTTTCTAGTGCTATTTTGCTTGCTTCTCCTATAGAGCACAACAGGTTCGATCACTACGAAAGTAAATTACGTAAAGAAAGTTGACTTAAAAAACTGTGTCAATACAGTAAATAATTAGGTGAATTTTGTTTCTTATGTATTATCTAGTTATCAACCACTAGGTAAGCCTGGCTTTATAAATTCTTGGTTATTTGTTGATCCGGTATACGGTACTTCTTTTGTTTATCCTAATAGTATAACAGGTAGCACGTTTACCTCCACAACAGGCACGTATGTATATCCTACTTCCTCTTACGGCGGGTTATTTATTCCATGGGGTTATATAGTACAAAATAGCTCTTTAAGTGCATATTTAGGTACATATAAGGGTGAAACTACACTTACTCTTATACCATCTGCTATTGATGAGACGTTTTTTACCACATTAAAAATAATATATGATTTTAACGATAATGATATTATTATTAAAGAAAAGGGTATAGTTCAAAATGATATTTTAGATATTTTAAGCATAGATCCTGGTAGCCCCACTGATACAAATGCAGTACATGTTTATAAATCACCTCTATCAACCACAACTTATTATCCGTCTGTTACAGTGGTTAACGGTAATTTAGCTTTAAATATATTTAACTTTAAGCTTACCATAGTACCAGATTCACTTTTTAATTTTGATAATTTTCATCTAATTAACACAGTACAGCTTACTAAATCTGATTTTAATAGATATAAAAGCGTTGAAGTATTAGAAGCTAATTATTCTGCTTCACTAAGCACTAAATTCTTATCTAATTTCTTACTTTTAAGTAGTGAGAATAATCCAGTATATAATACACCTATACCTACCACCACGCCAACATCAACTCCTACTACTACACCAACTACTACACCAACTTCTACACCAACTTCTACATCTGCTATAGGCCCATCACCAACACCTACAACCACAATAACACCTACAGTTACACCTACAATAGAACCAACACCCAGTGTTACTGAGACACCAATAGAAACACCTACTAACACCCCTACACCTACATCAACACCTGAAATAACACAAACACCTACTATTACCCCTTCTCATACACCTTCACAAACTGTTACACCGTCTTTCACACCTACAAATACATTAACACCATCAGTAACGCCGTCAGTAACAGAAACACCTACAAATACTCCTACGTTTACGCCGACAGCAACCGAAACGCCCGCGGTAACAGAAACAGCTACTCCAACACCTACTCCTACAATTACACAAACACCAGCTATAACACAAACACCCACACCTACTACTACACCCTCAATAACACCAACAACAACTTTAACACCAACGCCTACTATAACTCAAACGCCTACTTCTACCCCGACTAATACCCTTGAACCTACTCCTACAGTTACATCTACGCCTCAAGAAACACCTACAAATACAGTTACACCAACATTTACACCTACATCTACCCCGACACCTACACCTACATTTACACCTGTGCCCTATAATGTATATCAGTGCAACACCCTAATTTCTTCCGATAATATTAATACAGAGCAATCTTTCTATGTTACTTATGGTAATAATAAAAACCCCGGCTATGTTTCTATATACTTTGACCCGGGTACAGAGCCCGATAATTTAGCAGTTTACGACTTTACTACAAATGCATTAATAACTAGCTTCGGTGTTAAGACATTACCTTATTATCTAATTGCCCCTGTTAATACATCAAATCTAACTTATAGATTTGCAGTTACTGCAACTGGTTCAACTATAGATTGGACTTTCTCTTCTAGCTGTGTGTTTTAATGATAAATAGTTAATAATATGGATATTATATCTTTAAAACAAAATAACTTTTTAGGCTTATCTGCAAATTATCCATACGATAATACTTTACAGTTAAAACAGGATAATTTCTATACAGATCAAGGAATATACGTATCTGTAAACAATATATTAAAGAATATTAATGATAATAAAATAAACAATTACAGTAATGTATTTCTTACAGGGCAAGATAGTCTTAATAATAGTTTAGAGATAAAAAAACTTGATAATTTAGAAGATGAGGGGTTCTCAACATTTTTTGGCTGTAATGCGCTAGGTACAATTACATCTACTAGTAGGTTTTGGGTTGTAGATGAGCCACCAATTAATACTAATGTAGCGGGACTTGTAGTAACCGGTATATATACCGATTTAAATAATAAAAGTTTTTTTGACGTAGAGCTTTTATCTGACAAATATTGTAAAATAATACATGAAAATAATGGAATTATTAGATATTTAACAATTGATTATACAGGTAACTTAAGTTTTTGTAAAGACGTTAATTTAGATAGTCTTGGCGAATATAGCCCACAAATATTTTATTATGTATACGATAGAAAATACGATTATATAATTTTTATAAAAAATGTAAACGATATTGGAAAATTCATTACATATTCTTCAGAAAATCAAGATCTTATTTTAACAGACCCGCTTACCGGCTCTGCGGTTCCATATTCAACAGCATCTATTTTAAGAATAAGAAATAGAAATGAAGACCCCAACAACACTAAACTATTTGACCCATGGGTTAGTTATAATAAAAATTTTAAAACAAATACATTAGATATTAATGAGCAAAGAAGCTTTACTGAAGTGAAGTCGAATTTATTACTAAATAATGAATACTATAATATTTCTGAAAATAAAAAATCATTAGATTTAAACATACTATCACTTAAAAATACTAATACTGCAGAATATTATCAATCTAGAGGCAATCCGTTTTTTGATGAAGAAAATGTTTTATTTAGAGACTATAAATCATTATTTACCGGTTCTAATCAAATACAAGGAAATGATAATATTACAATAAATTATGAAACATATACTACTTCAATTTTATTAAAAAAAGATAAAGTAACGTATTTTCATGTTCCTCAAGTTTTTTATCCTTACGTTAGATTAAACATTAACAATTCTAATTTAGTAAATGCCGGTGCTATAGCTGGAGATCATCCCTTAAAAGCAGATAAAATTTTTAAGAAAAGAGCAGATTATAAATATTCTTCTCATTTTGGACAAACAATTGATGAAACTATAGGAAGCTTTTTATGTTCTTGGCTTTCAGGTAATAATAATATTAATTCTAAGCCCGTCTGGGTCGATAGATATTTTAATCCAAAGAGAGCATCTTTTATAACTGCATTGACTGCTTCTAATTATAAAGCTGTAAAATATATCTCACTCTTTGACTGTATAACTGATAAAGCCAATCAGCTACTTGGCCCGGATGTTGAGATTTTTGATAAACCTTCAGACCTTGTATTTGAACCAGGAACGTATTATGCTTATTATCACTATGGTCCCAGAGATGTAGACAACTTTATAAAGACATTTTCAAAAACATTAATACAAAATGATTTTACTGAGATATTAAATACTAATGGTAGCACAACTTTTACTAATGTAGGTAGTGAATATGATATTAACGGTTCTAACTATCTAGTTTCTAATACTCTATCCGCTATACAAGATTCAAACCAATTTACACTTTTGTTTGACTGCTATAATGACGACTGGTCTAAACCGTTTGGATACCAAATCTTAGGCAATTTTAATAGAGACGGGTTTGGCATCTTTAATCAAAATTTAGTAACACCGACAGTAATGTTTAATTCAAATAGCGCGCTAATAGTAACTAATACTGATTTTAAGATATTAAACACAGTAGAGCTTTATTCAAATATTTCTGGTGTTATAAGGCAAAACGGTCTAAATGATACATATCTAATTCTTAAAGATAATACAATTAGAAGATATAATATGTCATATGCTGAAACTAGAAAAATAACTCCGTACGATAATGCAAAAATAGGACAGCTATACGGTGTAGATTATGATGATGAAAACGCTTTTATTTTATATAATAACAACACACCGCCAAACGTTACAGTTGAAATTAAAAAACTTAATCTAAAAACAAATGAGCTAGATAATTCTACAAATTTAATAGAACCTGCACGTGGTATAACAAATCCAAATGTATGGAGAACTATTAATGTATATAATGAAAAAGTTTTTGTTACAGATGGTAGTAAATCGGTAAGAGTAGGCAAAAAGATATTTTATCAAACAAATAATAGTATTAGAATGTGGAGCGATATAGGAGAAAGTACATCAAAAGATTTTATTGCATTTACTTCTTCAACTATTATAAACGATTTTACCATCGACTTTGATCAAAATTTATGGATACTATTTGATAATAATAAATATGCAAAATACTCAAACAATAGAGAATTTTTACTTTCTGGTTATTTTTCAGATACATCCTACAAAAATTATTCCGTTTTCGGGATAGCAGAATTTAAAAATTCCAGCTACATAAAAAATGTAGCTATAGCTAGATATTCTCCTTCTTTACAAAAGTATTCTATTACTACTATTGATGGAGAAGCACAAGCAAATACAACACTCTTTAAATGCGTTTCTTCCTTAAATAACAATCTTACTAATAGTCAATTTTTAGTTAATAATTCACTAGAAAAGTACCCTGAAAGTAATTTAAACTTTATAGCTAAATTAATTAACGTTTACAATAGTAATGACATTGAAACAGCAGAATTAATATTTAACCTATCTGGCTTAGACCCGGGATACCATAATTTTGCTTTACGCTTTGATTCCTATAGAGGGTTTATGCATTTATTTGTTGATGGACAAGTTATATCTTATACAGATTTTAAACCCAGAAAATATAAGTTTAGTAATTTAATTAATAGACCCTTTTTAATAGGAACCTCAAATTATTCATATGGTATACCTCTTTTTAACTATCTTAAAAAACCAGATCTCTATATGTCATCAAATCTAAAAATTAAAAACTTTTATTTATATAGTAAACCTTTAAATGATTTTGATATAATGTTTCATACTAGAAAAGGCCTTAAAATAAATGATATAAAATTTGATATCGCTTGTGGTAGGAGAAATTATTTAGAAGAAATAGAGCGATATTTTAAAATTGATCCACCAGGCTCAAAAAGCACTCTTTATAATATAGTTTTGCGAAATACTAATATTAAAGATCCTAGCTTAAGGTATGCACTAGAGCAAAGAATAATTCAAATATTAAACACCTCTGCACCCGCATACAGTAAATTAAATAGAATAATATGGGTTAACTAATGAATATTTTAGAAATTTTTAATCAAAAAAACTTAAAATACGACAGATATCTTAATGATGAGTTGTCATTACCTTACAGTATTAATGATATTTTGTTTCAACAAAACGATACAATATCTAGTAATTTAATAAATTTAAAGCTTAATTATATAAACGAAAATTTTTATTATCTTTATAAAAATACTTTAATTTCTTCTAATGTTTTGCCTGTTACATCTACAGCTATAGCTGGTATTTCTTCTAACTCTACAAATTTTACTTGGTATAAAGGATTAAGCACTTCTCAGTTTATACCTATTTCCACTAACAATTTTTATACAAATTTAGATAAAACTAATTTAATATATGTCTTATCTAACCCTAGTAAAGATTGTTTTTATATGTTCTTATCCTATAAGACAGAAATAAAAGTTTTTAAATTTGATAAAAATGCTACTACATGGCAAAATGTTTATACTATAAACGAAATAGACCCCGGTACCAAATCATATACATCACCAAATACATATGTGGGTGAAGGGTATGATGTGTTATATTATAACATCACAGCGTTTGCACTTATAAAAAATAACTTGTTTGTTTTAGACTCTGAAAGAAACCAAATAGTAAAGTATGATGCTACTGGATTCTTAAAAAATAACAATATTCTTAATGAGCGATTAGTTTTTTCTAATACTATAGGAAATTATGGCTCAAAAGAATCAAAAGTAGAATTTAATAGCCCAACTGGTTTAGCGTCTTACGGTGATTATCTATATGTTTTAGATGCCGGTAATTGCTGTATAAAAATGTTTGACTGCGACTTAAACTGGAAATACACATACAGAATAGCTAAAGATTTACTAAATTTAGCTCCGCTAGATATAGCTTGCGATTCAAAAGGAAATATTTTTATTCTGACAAATAAAAAACTTTTTAAGTATGATAATAATTTCACTACAAAAGAAGAATGTATATTAAATGAAGAGCAAGGTGAAAAATATAAAAAAATTATAATGTCGCCCACCGAAGATAATATTTTCTACCTTATGTCAGATCAAAGCATATATAAAAGATTTACAACACGCCCCTCAGTTGATATAGGCAAATATTTGCTATATCTTTACAATTACGATCTTAATAATGAAGTTTTTAATGGAATTGCTGCAGTTAATAGTAATAAAAACGACTTAGTGTTTTTATTTAGTAAAAACGGCAATACTGGTAAAGTTGGTTATTTTATTGACAATTTAAATTTATATGATATTTTAGCTCAAAGAGATTTTGATATATATTCATTTAGCGATATACAGATAAGCGGTGATGAATACTTACAGAATTGGGTTATTAATAAAGCAATTTCTAAAATATTAATTAACCATATGAGATTTAGAGATCAAATTATTGGTAAATTTATTGCCAAGCAAGATAGCAAAGGAAATGTTGTTTTTGAAAATACTAGATATCTTTTAGTTGATGAATTAGACTCAATTAATTTTCAACAAACTCTTTCTAACTATGTCGGTTCTAACGAACTAGTAACTTCCGGTGTGTTAAATAGGTGTGTAAGAATTATTTACAATATACAAAAAAATATTTTAGACATTTTAAAATCAGAAATTATTGATATACCGTTATTGGATATACCAATTTCATTAAATTAAATACTCCCATGGTTAATTTTGCATTTAGAGTTAATAGAGGTAGTAACTTATATCCCGTTACTCCTGTTTTACCTTCTCCTACTCCAACCGGTTCACCTATACCTGCTACTCCCACAATAACACCTACTAAAACAGTGACCCCAACAGTCACACCCACTTTAACACCAACACCTACTATTCCACCCACACCTTCTGTAACTAAGACACCTACACCTACACCTACTACCACGTATACACCGACGCCCACACCAACTCCGCTTACATATCTATATGGACCATTTAAGAATATGATTATTCAAGTAAGCTGGGCACCGCCCTTAACAAATGACGCAGATATATCGCTGGCTGTGAATAATATATCTGGCTATTCAAATAACTTTAAAGCAGTTGGTGTCTGCGGAGTCGCTGGCCCAGGTTTTGCAACAACTGTAGATTCGCTTTCGTGGGGTGGAGATTCAAAAGGATCCATAACTTCAGAGTATTTTGCATTAACTCTCGCACCTCTCTCTTCTATTAATACATTACAAAACAATATTCAACTAGGGATAAGCGGTTATTGGTTTACCCCCGGTCCAGGTACGCCTACCTCTATAAATGTTTCTTTCTCCACCTATTCCGGGGGTGATATTTACAGAGTAGGTACTACATTAGTGTCTACTCAATCAGCAATACCAATTCAAACTTATCAAAGAACATATTCGTTGATAGGCGGTGGAAACAATTGTAATGCCCTTTCCGGCATAACAGAAATTTATTATCAGGTAGATAATAATAGAATCTTTATTCCGTAAAATAATGGCGTGCCTGGCAGGAATCTAACCTGCAACCTGCGCTTTAGAAGAGCGCTGCTCTAGACAATTGAGCTACAGGCACGTCTATTTGGTACCTCCGGCAGGATTCGAACCTACATTTTGCGCTAATCTGGCGCCAAGCACGGGTATAAGCCGTGTGTCTTAACCATTAGACGACGGAGGCAAAAAATTACTTGGCCCAAGTGGGATTCGAACCCACACTGGAGCGATTTTAAGTCGCCTGTCTCTGCCGTTGGACTACAGGGCCAATTATGGGTACTTGAATATCTTTTTACCTTTTTTTACTGAATATTTCCTTACCTCTTTGTCTTCTTTTGTACTCCAGTTAATATTGTCAAAATTGTCTTTAAATTTCTTACTAAAACAATTTCTAGGCTTATCTCCTTTTCCTGCACTCATATGATAAGTTTAAATGTATTCTGTTTAAAAATCAATAAATAATAAAAGGGATAGTATGAATTATATAACTTATTTTCAAGGAAATACTTCTGTAATAACCTTTAATGGCTATAATTTAGACTATACTAGATTTGTGTATCTCAGTGTTAATGACCCATATATGCGTCAATATTATAATACGGAAACAGTTAATTTCTTTGCTAATAACTATTTATTATCTGCGCAATATCCGGAATTTACTGGAAGCAAGTACTTTAGTTACAAGATTGTAGATAGTCAACAAGCAATAATTTATTTACATTCCCTAACAGGCTCAGGAATATATGATATTATCTTATTACTAAATTCTGGCTATGTAAAACTTTCAGATCAAGATTATCTTATAAATGCCTCTCTCCCTATTCCTCCGGAGTTAACACCGTTACCTACACCCTCACTTACACCGACAAATACAGTTACCCCAACCTTTACACCGACAAATACAGTTACCCCAACCTTTACACCGACAAATACAGTTACCCCAACCTTTACACCTTCTGTTACACCTACAAAAACAACTACACCTACAATAACAAAAACACCTTCAGTTACACCTACTATAACACCGACCAATACAATAACACCTACATATACGCCAACTAATACAGTAACGCCTACTTTTACACCTACTAACACTAAGACACCGACAGTAACACCAACTATTACACCTACGTTGACAATTACACCGACATTTACAAAAACACCAACATTAACACCTACTATTACCCCTACAATAACAATTACTCCTACTGAAACTTTAACACCAACAGCTACACCGACTCATACACCGACAGAGACAGTAACACCTACTCCTACAGAAACGCCAACCAAAACCCCTACTAATACACCCACTATAACTCCTACTAATACTCCTACTACTACACCTACTAATACTTCTACGGTAACGCCAACAGTTACACCAACTATTACAGTCACTCCTACAGTTACTGTTACTCTTACAGAAACGCCAACAGTTACTCCTACTAATACACCAACAGAAACAGTAACACCCACTCTTACAGAAACGCCAACCGAAACACCTACTAATACACCAACAGAAACAGTAACACCCACTCTTACAGAAACACCAACCGAAACACCAACCAATACACCAACAGTAACTGTAACACCTTCTGTTACAAAAACACCTACGACACCTACTACAACACCTACTATAACACCTACACCTACATTTACACCGACAAATACACCAACAGAAACAGTAACACCCACTCTTACTGAAACGCCAACCGAAACCCCAACAGTCACACCAACTAATACTCCAACAGTAACTGTAACACCTACTCTTACAGAAACGCCAACCGAAACACCTACTAATACACCAACAGAAACAGTAACACCCACTCTTACAGAAACACCAACCGAAACACCTACTAATACTCCAACAGTAACTGTAACACCCACTCTTACAGAAACGCCAACCGAAACACCTACTAATACACCAACAGAAACAGTAACACCCACTCTTACAGAAACACCAACCGAAACACCTACTAATACTCCAACAGTAACTGTAACACCCACTCTTACAGAAACACCAACCGAAACACCAACCAATACACCAACAGTAACTGTAACACCTACATTTACATGTACACCAACAGCTACTGTAACACCCACTGTAACACCAACAGCTACTGTAACACCCACTGTAACACCAACAGCTACTGTAACACCCACTGTAACACCAACAGCTACTGTAACACCTACTGTAACACCAACACCTACTGTAACACCCACTGTAACACCAACTCAAACATTAACTCCCACAAGAACACCTACATTAACACCAACATTAACTAGAACACCTACTGTGACACCAACATCAACATTAACACCTACTAAGACACCGACAGTTACACCTACCGCTACACCGCCTCCTGTATTCTCATTGACTCTATCTGGTGTAGGAGTTAACGGCGATATTGTGCCCTATGTTCCTTCTAGTATTTCTACATATGGGTGTCAGTTCGCCGGAGCCAGTGCTACAATACCTGCTAGATTCTATGTTGATCCGAAAACAGTAATTACAGGTGCATTTGTAGTATTGGTAATACAGAATACTACTGGCGATACATTGGGCGCATTAAAATATTATGAAGGCGATGCAAATTCACCTAGATTCCCTGGATCATATTTTGCATTCTCTTCCGCAGGTTCAAATATTAAATACTATGGTAAATTTAGACCAGCATTAGGCAATTTCGGTGATGTCTGGTATTTAACTATACCTACTAATTGGAGTAGCGTTGTTTAACTAAATAAATAATAAGTATTTTGAATTGATTTAATAAATATTGTATATGGCTGGAAACGCAAGATTTCACAATAAATGGCATAGAAGAAATCATCATTCTTTGCCTTCAACAGGTTATCCAGATTCGGCAAACGACCCTATTGCATCCCCTGCAGAGCCATTTCAAGGCGATTTTCATCTAACAGGTTCTTTATCAGCCCATCAAAATCTTTATGTAGATGGTAATGCTTCCGTAATGGGAAATTTATCCGTTTATGGTGATTTTACTTATTTAGATACTGTTGTAACAGTAACTAGTGCTTTAAGTGTTATTAATCATGGTACAGGCCCAGCCCTTACCGTTGAACAATGGGGTCAACAGCCTATTGCTAGATTTGTCGATGGCGATGCTGTAGGCGGGCCACTTAATGTATTATATTTAGATAATGACGGTTATACTATTTTTAAAGGAACATCAGCATTAGAAAAGTTTAACTATTATAGTAATAGTGTCCAGAAAATGGATGTCACCATAAATGGTAATTTGTATTCTAATAAAGGTGTAATATGGGAGCGACCCGATGGTAATACTGTTTATGTTAGTACAACAGGTTCAGATTTAAATAGCGGCTTAAATCCTTCGCAAAAAGTTAGAACAATCAAAAAAGCATGTCAAATCGTTTTTAATCGCTACGGAACAAACAAAGCTACTATTCAAGTTGAAGCGGGTGATTATACCGAAAAAAATCCTATCTATGTACCAGCAGGTACTTCTATAATCGGTGAAGCATTTTTAAGAAGAACAACCGTAAGACCTTATCACCGTCAGATGGACATTTTCTGGCTTAACAACGGCTGCTACATTTGGGGATTCACCTTCAGAGATACTCTAGAGCCTTGTGCTTCAACTGCATTTCCAAACTTACTTTCAGGTACACCTGCTTATAAGGTAGCTTTTCAAACACCGGGTTATGAAATAGACGTTAATAAACCCGGCGGTCCTTTTGGATTACCTATTGTTTCTAAGCCTTATATAGTAACAAGCCCTTATACACAGGGAATGAGTACTATTACCTCTTATTTAAAAGTACCAATTCAACCTGATCTTTATAAAAGTTATGTTGCACCAGGAGTACAGTATACAGATTTTTGTGTAAATTCTGGTTTTAGAGCATCTAATTTTATTAAAAATGAATTTGATATTATAGCTAATGCTATAGAGAATAAAGGAACACTGCCAGCTATTTCTTCTTTTTCTCCTGTTTCAGGAGCAGGAGATGCTTCAACACTTATTGCCGCAAATAGTTCTTTTATACAGGACGCAGTAGTAACATGGGTAGATAAAAACTTCCCTATGTTAGTATATGATAAGGTAAAATGTAGAAGAGATGTAGGATATATTTTAGATGCTGTATTATACGATTTAGCAAACAATACAAATTTAAGCGCTATATCAGCAGCATCTTACTACTATAACGGTACACAAACATTAGTACCCGGGCAACAATCAGAAACTGCAAATGCAATACGTTTTGCTAATACTTTAGTACAGTCAATTATTATAAATAGAGTATATCCTTGGTATGAACAACGCTTTGATTTAAGTTATGGTAACGGTCAACAAGCAATTACCGGTATAGCAAAAAGTTTAAACACTATTGCTAGTATTATTAGAACTGGAGTTATACCTCCCGTACAATCTAATCCAGTAAGCGGACCTGCTGCTGCTGATGCTTCACAACTACTACTCTTAAATAAGCCGTTTATACAAAAGACAGTAGTGCAGTATGTAAATAAAACATTCCCAGGCTTTACATATAATCAAGAATTATGTGAACGTGATGCTGGCTTCATGATTGATGCTGTAATTTATGATATTACGAATCAGACAACAGCAAGTGCTGTTAATGCCGGGTCAATTTACTATAGAAATGGTTCAAGTATAATTCGTGGACAAGAACAACAAACTGCTGCAGCAGTATCCTACATAAATTTCTTAGCCTCCAAAGTAGTAACTAATACTATAGCGGTTACATCGCAAACCTTTAACCCTTATCTGTCCTCTGGTTATCTAGCTAAAGATTACGTTGAAGACTCTTTTGATACTATAAAAAGAATTATAGTTACCGGTGAAGAGCCCTTGAATCAACAGTATTATCCTACTTACAATAGCGGATATTTAGCACAGAATAAAGTTCAAGAGTTCTTTAATACTGTAGCTAGTGTTATAAGCACCGGTGGAACTGTACCTCCAGTACAAAGTTATGGTAGTATTTTAGGAAATACTGATGCTGCTTATCTATTAACGCAAAATAAAGCATTTTTACAAAGACTTACATTAGAATATGTACAGGATTTATACCCTACTCTTAATTTTAATAAGACAAAATGTTACCGCGATGTGGGTTATATAGTTGATGCAGTAGTATCGGATTTAACTTACCTAACAAACGCGAGCTCAATTTATGCTGGTCAAATGTATTACAGTGGAATGACTGTGTTTCAGACGTTTAATAATAGTCTTTCCACTGGTTACCAAGCTTCTTCTGCAGTAAAATCATCTCTCTATACTATAGCCGATACAATAAGAAATTACGGTGATATACCCCCGCTTAAAACTTACGATGGCCCTGTTAATAATGATGCTATAACACTATTGACAAATAATAAGTCTTTTATTCAAGAATTAACTATAAAATATGTTAACAGTAATTTCCCATACCTGTATTACGATCGCGCTAAATGTTATCGCGATACCGGGTACATGGTAGATGCAGTAATCTATGATTTAACCAATCTTTCTAATGCTAGTGCACGTTCTGTAGCTAGTTATTATTACTATGCTTGTGCAAGTATTATACAAGGACAAGAAAATGCTACTGTTGCTGCGGTAGAATATATTAATACTGTTGCACAAAAAATAATCAACAACAAACAAGCTCCCATACCTACAAATATTTCTGGTCAAGAAGGACCAACTGTAGATGCAATTCTTTATGCTGCAGGTGTAGCTTCATACGTAATACAAAATTCTGCATATCCTTTCTATAGTCAGACGATCGATCTATCTAAAGACGGAACAGATTGCTCTTTCTATGTTGCAAGCTCTTATAATAATATATCTAGCATAATTCTAAATGGAATAGGCTCGGTAACTTCGTCTTCCTTTGTACCTCCAGTTGGATCTAGTGATGCTATTTCGCTCTTAACAAGCAATAAAACAATGCTTAAAGCAGAAGTTATAAAATATGTTAACAGCGCATTTCCTAAGCTTAGGTATAGCATAGCAAAATGTTTTAGAGACGTGGGTTATCTAGTAGATGCAGTTTGTGGTGATCTTACTAATGGAGATTATTTAAGTTCAATATTTGCTGGTGAAAAATATTATACCGGAGCAGGTCAGTATACTAATAATTCTTATTCTAGCGGTAATCTCGCAGCAACATCAGTTACAACTTCACTCTCTACAATATCGCAAACGATAAGAAGTAACGGTGTAGCACAGCCAGCAGTAAGTTATGGTGGTCCTGTCAACACCGATGCAATAAATCTTCTTAACAATAATAAGGAATTTATACAGCGCCTTACTGTTGAGTATGTTGATAGAACATTTACTGGCTTTGGTAAAACATTTACGTACGACAGAGAAAAATGTTTTAGAGATGTAGGTTATATAATTGACTCAGTAGTAACAGATTTAACTGCATTAAATAACAATGCATCTATAGATGCAGGTAATAGATACTTTTACGGCAATACAAGCTTAATTGCTGGTCAAGAAACAGAAACCGCTGCGGCCATAGATTATATTAACTTCCTTGCACAAAAGGTAATAATTAATTCACGTTACGCGGGTACAACATTAGTTCAAGGTCAACAAAAACAGACTTCTGATGCAGTAAAATATCTTAACAGGCTTTCGCAGCAAGTAATTTCTAATACCCCTATTAGTAGTCGTTACGATGCAGCTACCTTACTATCAGCTAATAAAGTCTTTATTCAAAAAGAAGTTATTGAATATGTTAACAAGGTTTACCCTACATTTACATATAATAAAGATAAATGTGAGCGTGATGTCGGTTATATTATAGATGCAGTAATTTATGATGTGTTAAATGGTACAACTTTAAGTGCTATTAATGCAGGTAACTATTATTATAACGGAAGCACAAGTCTTATACCCGGTCAAGAAATTGAAACCGCTATGGCTATTAATTACGCCAAGTATCTAGCGCTTCAAGTTATAGAAAATAAACCAGTTCAAAGAATAGGCGCGGGTTGCGGTATAAGAGTAGACGGTGAGTTGGCTTTAGGATTTTTAAGAAGCTTTGTTACCGATTCCTTTACACAATACAATCAAGGCGGTAAGGGAATACACATTATTAATTGTGGTTATGCGCAGCTTGTAAGCACATTTACTATTTGTACTACAGAAGGTGTAATGACTGAAACTGGTGGTCAGTGCAGTATTAGTACTTCTAACTGTTCTTTCGGTCTTTCTGGCTTAGTTGCTACAGGTAAATCTAAATTCCCTGTTTTAACAGGCTATCAAATTGATACTACACCGCTTTCTGATAACTTTATAATCGTAAGAGGTGTTTCACCAAACCCTCTATCTGCTTTTGTAGATGCAATTCAAAGAGGAATAGATAAACAAGGTATTCCTATAGAATCGCCCTATAACGGTTTATTAGTTAATGTAGCTGGTGACCCTGCAAGTGAATATGATGAATTCTTTAATCCTAATTCGCTTCCAAAGTATCATGGTATTAAATCTGTAAGCGCTCTACCGGTTGGACCATATCCTCCTTATTCTTATAAGCTAACATTAGAGCAAAACGTTACTGCTCCTCTAACAGCATCATATTATGAGCCAAAATATGTTGAATTTTACTTAAGAAGTCAAATAGCTTCAAGTTCTCACGCATTTGAATACATTGGAACAGGAATTGACCTAGAATTAGCAGTACCGGCATTAGGAGGAAGGCCAATTAATGATAATGAAGCTGTATATTCGGACAACGGTATAGTTTATTACTCTAGCACAAATGAAAGAGGAGACTTTAAAGTAGGACCTGGATTTACTATCGTACAAGAGAAAGGATCAGTAGAAGGACTAGCGTTTAATAAGTCAATTTTAGCACTAGTAACACCATTAATTCTTAGTCTTTCTTAATAAATAATAATATGGCAAATATACCTCTAAATTATTTTGTAAGAAAAGCATATACTCTTACTACTACCCCTAGCGCGTTATATATAGCACCTTTTGATAGAGCGGGTATAGTTTTAGCATGCTATGCAACTAATTTAACTAATAATGACGTTACCGTTAGTGTTAGTTTTTCAGGTGTAGGTGCTCAATTTGTTCCTGTACAGCCTGAAGTTTATTATGCAAAAGACATTCTTATTTCTGGTAACGATACTACTAGCCTTGCGCCAGCAAAAATAGTTTTAGGTCAATATGATGCATTAATAGCTTCTTGTTCTGATAACAATTCAGTTATTTTAAATTGTTCTATTCTAGAAACTATTAATACGGTGGCATAATTTCGTATGTTTACTATAAACCCTACAACCATATCTGGGAAAGTAAGGTTACGTACCCCAGCACAAGCACAAGCGCTTTCTGCTAGATACATTTTTAATAATTTAGCTAACTCTGAACCTAATTTAGGTATACCTACTAGTGTTGCTCCTAGCCCCGATCCTTTTGGAATAAGATATTTTTTACAATCTAATAACAGCTATAGCACTTCAACATCTAACCCCACTGCATGGCGTGTCTGGTCGTATTCAAACCCTTCAATAGCTACTTGGAGTATTCAAAAATCTATAGGCCTAGGAGACGATGCTAGACCTATTCGTAGCAACTGCTTAGTATACAATAATCACCCAGCTGGAGGCAATAGATATAACAGCGAAGGTTTTAGAGATTTAACATTTAATGTATTTTCTTTAAGTGGGATTTATTTATTTGACCCAACTACAGTAGGTGACCCTGCTAGCGCGACATCTTTTATTGTTACAAATGATGGCAATGTAGGTATTAATATTGAAACACCTAAAGAACGTCTTACTGTGTTTGGTAATATTAGCAGTAGTGGTAGTTTAAGTGCAGGTAACATAAGAATATTTGATAAATCTTTCTTAGGTTTGTCTAAAGTTGACGAAACTATTGTTAGAGGGTTTTTAAAGATCGGCGACGGTACACAGGGTTACGGTATTTTATTTGGAGATAACGGGATAAATTACGATTGTAACCTCTATAGACAATCTTCAGGTATTTTACAAACAGATGCAAATCTATATTGTAATTCTCTTAGCTCTACATTTGGATTATCTGCAGCCGACATTACTCTTACCAACGCTTACACTACTACACCTGCCTCGGTTTCAGATTCTGGTCAATTTTTAATATTAAAAATTAATGGAACACAAAAAGCTATAAGGCTTTGGGACTTTACTTTATGATAATTAATAATAATCAAAAGAATAATTTTTATGACGATGTAGTCATTTATGGCGGGCTGTCAGCCTTAAGCGGAACTACTTTTACTAATACTGTATTCACTACTACCAGTGCATTAAGTGTTATTAATAATGGAGCAGGTCCTGCTCTATATGTTTCACAAGCACCAGGTAACTACGATATAGCTAGTTTTTATGATCAAGACGGAGTTGAAGTATTACATGTAGGGAATGCTTTCGGTGGTCTTAGTGGTAGAGTAGGTATTAATGAAAGCTATCCCGGTGTAGAGCTAACAGTTAATGGACAAATTTCTGCAAATAATGTTATTACAGCACTAAATGGAAGTAGTATTTCATGGAATTCTGTTTATACTGAAGTCAATTCAAGTAGCGCAAATTACGCACGCACTAATCAATATACGGTTTTTAATAATGATTTAACAGTCAATCAAACGCTTTCTACAACAAATCTTTCTGCGATAAGTATACTTTTAGGCATTGGAAATCCTAATGCATCGTTAACTGTTGCAAGAAGTGCGGTGTTAAATGCACCGCCTGGAGATACTTTAATACATTTAACAAACTCTGGAGGTAATTTAACAAGAATTGCTTTAGATAATTACGATAATAGCGGTATTGGTACTAATTACAGCTCGGTTGTTGGTAGAGGTGCAAGAGGTAGCTCTGCATCCCCTACTGCAAGTCAGGTAGGTGATATTCTTTTACAAATAGGTGGTAGAGGTTATGGTAGTAGTGCTTTTTCTTCTAGTGGACGAGCTAGAATAAATCTCATAGCTTCAGAAAATTGGACTAACAGTAAGCAAGGTACAAATGTAACGTTTGAAGTAGCAGCATCAGGTACTAGTACTGCACAAGAAGTAGGTCGTTTTACAGAATTTGGTATTACTGCAAAAAATTTAATAGCTTGCTCTTATTCAGTAAAAATGGATTATTTAAGTGCTGTTAATAGCTATGTAGATATATTTACTGTACCCGCTGGTTATAACTTTGTACCAGATATGCATTATGCAACAATAGATGCTATTGCCGGTACTGCATCTAGTGTCACTACATCACGTAGAATAAGACTTGCAAGAAACGCATCTAATTTTGCAGCTACAGGAAATTTATTATTAAATAGCTTAGATTTTGGCACAGTGCTTACCTACTCCCAATATGATTATGTAAAATTTACTACAGATACCGGTGGTGGTTCTAATAAAATGAATATGGCAAGAGCAGGCGATACTGTTAACTGCTATATTAACCGCGTACATGCTGCTACATCCTACTACACTACGTTTTCTGGTACTGTTGTAGTTAATGGTTTTCTAATACCAGTATAAAATCATGGAGCTGGAGGGATTTGAACCCTCGTCTTGAAGAGTTTCATCTATAAGCCCTACAAGTTTATCTTAATTTTATATTCATAATACTATAACTAAGAAAATTGTATTATATATGGTAATTCTATACGCCTGATACCAATTACCAAAACATTTCAGGTCGAGAACTTGTAACACGCTTTACTTTACCAGTTCCAATCTACAGTAAAACGATCGAGTTAAACTAACTCGAGTTCGGCTTCTGAATCTACAAAGCCAGTCGATGCAAGGATTGCATCAGCCTCTTCAAGACTCATAGCCATGTCGAAGTTTTCTTCGGCATTTAATAGTTTTGCTATTTTATACTGGACTGCCCCAGTACTTGCTCTCATAAACCACACTATTCAATCGATTCCAGTCAGCCCCATGTCAATGAACATAGCGGGGGTTGGATTTGAACCAACGATCTCCTGGTTATGAGCCAGACGAGTTACCGGACTTCTCTACCCCGCGATAATTACTTATTATACCGGTAGATTTTATGTAGGCCAGCCATAAATGTTTTTATGTCAACACCAGCAAAAGTAGGACCCGGAGCACCAGGTACTCGTTCTTCAAGACATAGATATCGCTATCTAGGAGACAAAAGAGTATACCCTGTTATGACTAAAGGTGGTAAGATGATAGGTTATGTAGATAATGAAGCAGTTGTAGACGACAATGGCAGAGAATTGCCATTTAAAAAGATAGGCGAGTTACGCTAAAAAGAGCTTACTCTAAAAGCAAAGGTGTCATATACAAAATAGGTTGTTAACGGAGGATTTATAGTATTATCTATTTGAACAGATGTTGTAGCGGGATATTTAGTACTGTTTGACTCCGTTAAATTAACAAAAGATTGAAAAATTCTAGTTTGTAGTGTGTCTACTTTAATAACTTGAGTTGCCATATTAATATTTATTCTAATATAGTCACTTTCTTTATTAAATAATAATATGGCTTTTAACTCTGCTGTATTTGGTACCCCCCAGCTATCAGAATCTAATAAATTTGTCGAAATTGTTGGTGATTCACGATTTCCAGCAACTTCTGTAATAAAATGGGATTATAGAGATTCAGGTTATGCACTAAGCTCAGTAGATACCTTCTCAAAATATGGTGTTATCACTTATCTTGCTAATGCATCCGATATTCAATTAGTTTTATCTGCTAGTAACGTAGATATAGGTGATGTCGGTTTGGTTGATCATTACACTACCGGTACCAGTACTCATGCTCAAATAATAAGAACTAGTACTTCTGTTGTATCAGGAATTAGCTATGAAATGGGCGCCGTTTCAGTAAAGCCTTTTGGTACTACAGCGGTATCCGGTGCTATGACGGTTTTAAACCCGGTTACCGCGTTACAGGTTACTAATACAGTTGCTATTAGCACAGCGCAGACACTTCCTATTTCCGGTTCTGTAACAGTATTAAATACAGTGACAGCTGTAAATGCATTTATAACAAATACCGCTGCAGTCTCCGGTTCTGTTACTGTTCTTAATCCAACAACTGATATAAATGTTTCCTACCCTAAAGATGCGGGTAATTTAGATGCTTTTGGTAGATTAAGAGTATCATCTCCTACAACTCTTTTTGATAGTAAAACATTACATAATAAATCAAGTTTATTTTGGTCGCAAACAGCTGTTGGTATAGGTGCTGTTGTTCAGTTTACAGGTGAAGGAACTGATGCGAGTGTTACTTTATCTGCTGCAGCAAACGGTGCATATGCTATACGTCAAACAACTCAAAGATTTAACTATCAACCAGGAAAGTCACAGCTTTGTTTTTATACTGGAGTTTTAACACCTGTCTCTAATGCTATAAAAAGAATAGGTTCATTTCAAAGCTTAACTGCTGCCCCTTATACACCAAATTGCGGTTTATATTTTGAAACACAAACAGATTCTCCTAGCTCTATTGCTGTAGTACAACAAAATAATAGTTTCTTAGTACCTTCTGTTTCAGCAAGACGAGAGAATTGGAACATTGATAAATTAGATGGTACCGGTCCAAGTGGTAAAGTACTACAGCTTTCAGCTGCTAATATTTTCTTAATTGATTATGAGTGGTTAGGCGTAGGTAGAGTACGTTATGGTTTTGTAATAGATGGTCAAATTTGTTATTGTCATGCAATTGACAATGCAGGTAATGTATCTGGATCTTATATGCTTACTCCTAACTTACCGGTAAGAGCAGAGATAAGACAGGTAGACGTGGGTACTGCTACTATGAAAATGATATGCTGTTCTATAATGTCAGAGGCCGGTGCAGACTTTACCGGGGTAACAAGATCTGTTGATACCGGTGCAGGTGTACCTATAACAGTATCAGGAAACAGAAGAGCTGCAATAGGGTTAAGATTACAAGCAGATAAGCTAGACAGTGTAAATGAACTATTGAATATATCTGTTTTAGGTTTAGTTACCGGTAATGCTAATATAGCACCTATAAGATATGAACTAGTAATAAACCCTTCCTTAGGAGGGTCAGCAGTAACCTGGTCAAATGTTGATGTAAATAGTAATTTTCAATACAGCGTGGTCCCGGACAATACCGTTACAATTACTGGTGGTACTGTAATTACATGCGGATATACCAGTCAAGGTAGTACTATTGATTTATCTGGATTTCGTTTTGAAAAGTTTTTGAGGCTAGGCTGTTCTGTTACCGGGGTTAGAGATGAAATATGGCTGGTACTAACACCTCTTGCTACTTTAGTCTCCTCTCACGCTAGTATAACGTTTATGGAATCAGATTAAGGGCCGGGGACAGGATTTGAACCTGCGTAGCTTGCGCGCCTGATTACAAATCAGGTCCATTTGACCACTCTGGCACCCCGGCAAAGAAATTACTTAAGCCAAACGTAAGAGGGGTCCATTGCCTGGGTATCTAGATAATCCCAGACCTTCCAATTTTTAGTACCATGATGAGCTTCAAATATATTATGAATAAATGCATCTAAATCATCAATATGCCATACATCATCTAGTAACTTCTTACCGGAAGTACGGGATCTATGGGCAACATGATCTGAATATGCATATGCAAAGCCAGTAAATGGTGGAATCATACAGCCAAGACCAACTAAGTTTCCTAAAATTCTGGAGCACACCTCTTTACCCCCTACAGAGTGCATAGTAACGATGGCCCCAGCGGGCTTCCCAAGCAAGTGCTTCTTTCCTTCAATTTGTGTCATCTTTTCAAATAATAGCTGCATAGGAGATCCCCAAGAATCCCAATAAGTCCCTGTGCAAAATATTAATGCGTCTGAGGCTTTAATAGCTCGGCGTACTTTAATCCAATCAAAGTG
>Ga0214923_10001759_pt1 | contig 30151 bp, 27 predicted proteins | sample LL1510_MetaG_FD_177993 | JGI IMG/M metagenome (GOLD analysis project Ga0214923, IMG submission 177993) | Freshwater microbial communities from Lake Lanier, Atlanta, Georgia, United States - LL-1510 | ecosystem: Environmental > Aquatic > Freshwater > Lake | place: USA: Georgia | collected...
AGCATGGCAAGACGGCAGCAGCTGCCATTTTGGATTTGATGGCAGGCCGCGAGCCGCGTCCTTCAACCATGGCCAACACCTGCTACAGCTTTGTGAACGATCGGGATGTGGTGCATGTGGCCTCGGTACATCAGTACGACGCAGCGCAAAAGACGATGCTTCCAGTCAAGGGTGCAGGTGGGCTGTCAACAGAGCCCAATGCGCTTGAGGGGAGCTATGCCAATGCTTGGGCGCAAAACATCTGGCGCGACATGTTTTCAAAAATTGCCTGATGCTTGCGGTTGATGAATGCGCTTGAGGCTCTGCGCCGTCACACGACGGTGGTTGCCGATACGGGCGATGTTGCCTTAATCGCCCGTTACCAGCCCAGGGATGCGACAACCAATCCTTCGCTGATTCTTAAAGCAGTCGATTTGCAAGCGTATAGGCCTTGGCTCGATGAGATCAGGGCTCAAGCACTGCCGGGTGCGTCCTCGCTTGAGGATCGGATGGATGCGCTGCTTGTGCGCTTTGGCAAATCGATCCTGGAGGTTGTCCCGGGAAGGGTTTCGACGGAGATCGATGCGCGCTTGTCCTTTGACGGGGAGGCGAGCTATGTGCGTGCCATGGGCTTGGCCGAACGCTATGCGCGATGCGGCATTCCCGCTGATCGTTATTTGATCAAGATCGCAGCAACCTGGGAGGGGATTGAAGCGGCGCGTCGGCTTGAGCGCGCTGGCGTCCGTTGTAATCTCACACTGCTTTTTTCGCTGAGGCAGGCGGCAGCCTGCGCCGATGCGGGTGTGCGGTTGATTTCGCCTTTCGTGGGTCGAATCTACGACTGGCATCAAAAACATCGCAGACCCTCGCCTGACAACTCGGCTATGGTCGATCCTGGCGTCGCATCGGTTCGCAGCATTTATCGCTACCTTCGCCGGCACGGGTATCCGACCGAGGTCATGGGTGCAAGTTTTAGAAACCCGGCACAAATTCTTGCACTTGCTGGCTGTGATTTGTTGACCATCAGCCCCGATTTGCTTCACGCTTTAGAACAAATGCCCGCCGCCGATCCGGATCTGGACTGGCGCGATGATCATCAGGACACAGCCGCTGAGCCGATTCTCGATCAAGCCGCGCAATTCCGTTGGGCGATGAATGAGGATGCGATGGCCACTGACAAACTCGCTGAAGGCATTCGCAACTTTGCAGCCGACAGCCGAAAGCTTGATGCTCTGTTAAACGAGTGAGCGATCCACGGCTGCAAGCCAATAAGCCCCTTCGTGATTCGTGGCTGAGCCTTGATAAGCGCCATTAGCGCCCGGTGCTGCCAAAGCCCTGTTCGCCGCGCTGTGAGCTTTCAAATTGATCGACCACACGAAATCTGGCTTGCATCACCGGCACGATGATCATTTGTGCAATCCGTTCTAGTGGTTGGATCACAAAGGATTGTCCCGAACGATTCCACAAGGGCACCATCAGTTGGCCCTGGTAATCCGAGTCGATCAGTCCGACCAGATTGGCAAGCACGATACCGTGCTTGTATCCCAGACCCGAGCGCGGCATCACCAGCGCTGCATAAGCGGGATCGGCAAGGTGGATGGCAATTCCGGTTGGCATGAGGTGACTCGCGCCTGGCGCAAGTTCGAGCGCTGCATCAAGACAGGCGCGAAGGTCCAGGCCTGCGCTTCCCGGGGTTTGGTAAACCGGTGGCAATTCGCCAATCCGCGCATCCAGGATACGTAAGTCAACCAACATGGAACACATCCTCCGAATTGCATGACTTGGAGTGCTTCATTCAGCTTAAGCGATCGGCAATCGCTTCGATCAATTGCCTTGCAAGTGCTTGTTTGCTTGCAAGCGGCAAGGGATGCTCGCCTCGCTCATCGAGCAGCAAGAGTTGGTTGAGATCCTGTCCAAATGTTTCATGACCGATGTTTGCTGCGATTAATGGAATGTTCTTCTTTTTACGCTTTGCTTCGCCATGCTCGCGAAGCAACTCACTTTCAGCCGCAAAACCCACACAATAGGGGCGCGGCTGTCGTGCCGCGACGCTTGCAAGAATGTCGGGGTTTTCGGTGAAGCGCAAATTGGGTGGCGTATCGCCCGCGAGCTTTTTGATCTTTTGCTTGGCAATCACCTCGGGTCGCCAATCTGCGACTGCGGCTACCGAGATAAAAATTGAACGTTCGATTTCGTGTAAGGGAATGCGGTTGATGGCAAGATCGACTGCTGCCAGCATTTCCGTGGCGCTGACAACATCGTAACGCCGAACCTGCCAGGGGGTTGCAAGGCTGACCGGTCCGGCGACCAGTTCAACGCTGGCACCGGCTTGGCTCGCCGCCTGGGCAATGGCAAAACCCATTTTTCCTGAACTCCGGTTGGTGATGCCACGCACCGGGTCGATCGCTTCAAAGGTCGGACCAGCGGTCACAACGCAGTGACGGCCCAGCAGTGCTTTAGGGCTCAGCGCGTGATCCAGGGCCTCAAAGAGTTCCGCAGGCTCGAGCATGCGCCCATCGCCCGTCTCACCACAGGCTTGGTCCCCACGGTCGGGTCCGAGCAAGATCGCGCCGTCATCCTGAAGCGCTTGCGCGTTGCGTTGGGTGGCTGGATGCGACCACATCTCGCGGTTCATCGCGGGTGCAATCAGCAAGGGGCAGCGTTCACGCGGTCTGGCTAGACACAGGGTGCTGATGAGATCGTTACAAATACCATGGGCAAGGCGCGCCATCAGGTTGGCGGAGGCCGGTGCGATAAGAATGGCGTCGGCCCACCGTCCCAATTCAATATGCGCCATACGGTGATGCACCCGATCGTCCCATAGGTCGGTGTAGACCGCCTCGCCGGTCAAGGCCTGAAAGGTTTCGGCACTGACAAAGGCACGCGCCGCTTCGGTCATCACGATCTTGATTTCGGCACCGGCGCGGATCAGATCACGCACCAGCATGCAGCTCTTGTAGGCTGCAACACCGGCGCTGATCGCCACAAGAATGTGTTTGCCCTTCAAGCCCCAGGTGGGCTTGGTCATCAGGTCCGTGCTGCTTTGCGCCACTGGATGCATTCCTCGATGAGCAAGATGATCACTCCCACGGTAATCGCCGAGTCAGCAATATTGAAGGCGGGGAAATAAAATTGCCAGGCTTCCCGATAAAATAGAAAAAAATCGGTCACCTGGCCCTGCATCGCTCGGTCCAATCCGTTGCCTAGGGCACCGCTCCAGATCAGGGCAAGCGCCGCGCAAGCAAGCGGCTGGTCGATCATTTTACGCATCAGTATGGGTAGCACGATCGCTGCAAGCAGCGACACTGCGGTAAAAAACCAGCGCTGCCAGCCTGACTGGTCCGCAAGAAAACTAAAGGCTGCGCCCCGGTTAAAGACCAAGGTGATGTCAAACCAGCCATCGATCACGCTCACGCGCTCACCCGGCACCCAACGTTCGAGTACAAACCATTTACTTGCCTGGTCGGCGCAGGCTAGCGCACAACCCAATGCAAGCCAACGCAGCAGCCTTATTTGCTCGGGGATCATCGAAAAGGGCTCAGCAGCTGCTCATGAATCGGCACTTGATTCGGCTCCTCGGGATGGACTAGCCTTCGCTGCTGGGGCTGCATGAGCCTTCGCGGCTGGGGCTGCACGAGCCTTCGCGGCTGGGGCTGCATTTCTTTATGCACGTCGAGCTTCGCTAAGCAAAGCGGCGAATCTCACCGGGCCCATGGAGATTTTCATCGCAACGAGAACACAAGCCCGGGTGCGCCGCGATCGACCCGACGCTTGGATGATAGTGCCAGCAGCGTTCGCATTTAGCTCGCGTGCTCGGGTTCACGACGACCCGGATGGCTAAAGCCGCATCGCGCCTTGCCGCCGTGTTCTGGACGCTAGCGCCAGGGTCGCTTGCACCAAGCGCTTGATCGCCTGCGCTTGCATCGATGCGCTTGAGCTCAACAGCCGATGTCATCATCACAAATTTCAGATCGGATCCGAGCGTGTTGAGCAGCGCAAAAAGTTGTTCGCCCGCGCTGATCTCGATCTCAGCTTGCAGCGAGGAACCGATCAGGGACTGGCTTCGCTGATGCTCGAGCGCTTTCATCACCTCGCTTCGCGCATCGCGGATCTGGGACCACTTGGCGAGCAAAGCTTCGCCTTGAGGAATTTCGGCTAGGTCCCCGAAGACCTGGGTGAAGATCGTTTCAGAACCCTCTTGCCAAAGCTCTTTCGAAAACAAGGGCCAGGCCTCTTCGGCGGTAAACGAGAGAATCGGCGCCATCACCTTGAGATAGGTGCTGGTGATAGCCCAGAGCGCAGTTTGCGCCGAACGCCTTGGTTTAGACGCGGCAGCGCAGGTGTAGAGCCTGTCTTTCAAAATATCGAGGTAAAAGGCGCCAAGGTCTTCGGATGCGAAATGCTGAAGCCCGCTGACCACCGGGTGAAACTCAAAGGCAGCAAAGTGTGCCTGGATTCCGCTTAACCAATGGCGGGTAAAGGCGATCGACCATTGGTCAATCTCAAGCATCGCATCGACTGCGATCGCATCGCGCTTGGGGTCAAAGTCTGAGAGATTGGCGAGTAAAAATCGCAAGGTGTTGCGAATGCGTCGGTAAGCCTCGACAACACGCTTGAGGATTTCGTCAGAGAGCGACAACTCGCCCGAGTAGTCGGTGCTTGCAACCCAAAGGCGCAAGATCTCAGCGCCCAGGCTATCGGATACTTTTTGTGGAACGATCACATTTCCAAGCGACTTGGACATTTTTCGACCTTGCCCGTCCACCACAAAACCATGGGTAAGCAAGGCCTTGTAGGGGGCCTGTTGATTGAGCATGCACGAAGTGAGAAGCGAGGAATGAAACCAGCCGCGGTGCTGATCCGATCCCTCCAAATACATGTCTGCCGGAAAAGCCGATGCCTCGCGGTGCGAACCGCGAAGCACGGTTTCGTGGGTTGTGCCCGAGTCGAACCACACATCCAGCGTGTCGGGATTTTTGACGTAGTTTTTGGCTTCATCGCCCAGCAGTTCGGCTGGATCGAGTCGTTGCCAGGCCTCGATACCTTCTTTTTCAATACGCTGGGCAACCGCCTCAAGCAGACTGGCTGTTTGCGGGTGCAAGGCGCCGCTGTCGCGGTGCAGGAAAAATGCCATCGGAACGCCCCAGTTACGCTGACGCGATAAGGTCCAATCAGGACGATTGGCGATCATCCCGTGAAGTCGTGCCTTACCCCAGCCCGGGTAAAACGCGGTGGCTTCGATGGCGCGCAGCGCAGTCTGCCGCAAGCTTTCGCCGCCCCTCGCAGGCTGCCTGTCCATCGACGCAAACCATTGCGACGAAGCGCGGAAAATCACAGGCGTTTTATGCCGCCAGCAATGCATGTAACTATGTTTAAAGCGTTCAACTTTATATAAAACACCTTGATCGCGGAGCAGGTCGACAATTTTCGGGTTGGCCGCCCAGATTGACAGACCACCGATGGTCTCACTGAGCCCCAGGTGATCCTCGCCAAAGTTTGGCTGGTGCTGGAACTGCTCAACGTAGCTTCCGTCGCCTCGCACCAGTTGCAAGATCTCCTCATCGCGCATGCCATAGCGTTTGCAGGATTCGAAGTCCTCCACGCCATAGGCGGGGGACGAATGAACAAGCCCTGTTCCGGTCTCGGTGGTGACGTATTCACCCAAAAAGACCGGCGCATGACGTTGCACAAAGGGATGATGAAACGCAATGCCTTCAAGTGCGCTGCCCGGGCATTGCGCGAGGATTTCCCCCTTGAAGCCCCAGCGCTCTAGACAGGGTTTGACGCGTTCGCTGGCCAGAATCAGCGATCGCTCAGCCGCGTCTTCCTCAAGCTTGACCAGCGCATAAACGACTTCAGGATGCAGATTCAAGGCCTGATTTGCTGGCAGGGTCCAGGGTGTGGTTGTCCAGATCACCGCATCGCAGGGTCCCTCGGGCAGGTTTGCCAGACCAAAGGCTTGAGCCAGTTTCTCGCGTTGGACAGCTCGAAAGCCGACGTCGACCGCCAGATCTTCCTTGTCGGCGTATTCGACCTCGGCTTCGGCAAGTGCTGACCCGCAATCGAAGCACCAGTTGACCGGCTTGAGTCCGCGGTAGAGGAAGCCCAACTCGAGCATCTTGCCAAGCGCGCGCAACTCATCGGCTTCGTTTGTGGCGTTCATGGTGGTATAGGGCTTATCCCAGTCACCAAGCACGCCTAGCCGAATAAAGTCTTTCTTTTGCCGCTCGATCTGTTCGCTTGCATAAGCCCTGGATTTTGATTGCACATCGGCAGCGGCCAGGTTTTTGCCGAATTGCTTTTCGATCTGAATTTCAATCGGCATGCCGTGGCAATCCCAGCCGGGCACATAGCGGGCATCAAAGCCAGCCATCTGGCGGCTTTTCACGATCATATCTTTGAGGATTTTGTTGACCGCGTGGCCGATGTGAATATCGCCGTTCGCATAAGGCGGCCCGTCGTGCAGCACCCATACCGGGCGGCCTTTACTGTGCTGGCGCAAACGCTGATAGATTCCCTTGTCCTGCCAGGTCTTCACCCAGCCGGGTTCGCGCTTGGCAAGATCGCCGCGCATCGGAAAGGCCGTATCCGGGAGATTCAAGGTTTTTCGGTAGGCGCTTTCAGGCGGATTCGACATGAGTTGGGCCTTATGGGCAGGGAGTGAAAAAAGCGCGCGCATGCGAGGTATCGATTGCGATTTGCGCTTTGAGGGCTTCAAGGCTGGGATAGTGGGCCTCATCGCGCAGTTTTTTCAGGAATTCGACCTTCACCATGCGACCGTAGGCTTGCCCCGACCAGTCAAGCACATGGACCTCAAGCAAATAGCGTCCGGCATGCTCAACCGCCGGCCGGGTGCCAAGACTGGCGACGGCTGGCAAGCATCGCTCGCAGCCTGAATCCAAGCCGCAAACGCGGACCACGAAAATCCCTTTCAAGGGCGCCTGCTCGCCGTCAATACGCAGGTTAAGCGTCGGAAAGCCAAGCTCGCGTCCGAGCTTTCTTCCGTGGATCACATGGCCTGAGATGCTGTAGGGCCTGCCAAGCAGGGCCAGGACCTGATCAAAGCGCCCCAGCATCAGCGCCTCGCGGACTTGCGAGCTCGACACCCGTTGTTGCTCGTGCAAAACGGTTTGCATTGATTCAACGCTATAGCCGTAGCGGCGTCCGGCCCGCTCGAGCAAGTCGAAATCGCCCTGACGCTTTGCGCCGAATCGAAAATCATCACCCACCACCAGATGCCTTACGCCAATGGCCCGCACCAGGTAATCTTCGATAAAGCGTTCGGCCGAACAGGTCGCAAGCTTGTGGTCAAAACGCAGGGCAAAGAGCTGATCGATGCCGCAGCCGGCAATGGCTTCCCACTGGTCGCGCCGACCGCAAATGCGCGCAGGAATCGGGGTGTTTGGGCTGGCGAAGTATTGCTTCGGGTGCGGCCAGAAGGTCATCAGACTGGCCAGCATGCGATCGTTTCGCGCTCGTTTGCACACGGCTTCGAGCAAGGCTCGATGGCCTCGATGAACGCCATCAAAGTTTCCAATGGTCAGCGCGGTGGGAAGAGGGAGCTTGTTGCCGCGTTGGGTCGGCCGGCGAATGATTTGCATAACCTGCCATTATAAAACCCAGCGCTGTCTTCAGGGTCGATGGCCGTTTGTGGGCTGTTACCATCGCCGTCTTGGCTGCTGACCTTGGCTTGTCATTTTTGGATGGGGATCATGAAACGGGTTGTGGTGCTGATATCGGGCCGGGGTACGAATTTGCAGGCCTTGCAGCAACGCTTCAACGACGACTTGCAGCAGTCAAAGGGTGTTGCGCAGATCGTAGGCGTCGTGAGCAACCGCGGGCAAGCCGAGGGACTGGCCTGGGCGCAGTTGCAAGGCCTTCGCTGCAGCAGTATCGATCATCGGGGCTTTCACGAGCGCGTCGATTTCGATCAGGCTTTGGCTGAGCGGGTGGCGGATTTTCGACCCGACCTGGTGGTTTTAGCTGGATTCATGCGGGTACTTGGGGCTGATTTTGTCCACCGCTTTCCTGCTCGCATCATCAACATTCACCCATCCCTGTTGCCAGCCTTTCCAGGCTTAAACACACACCGTCGAGCGCTTGATGCCGGCGTCCGGGTACACGGCGCAACCGTGCACTATGTGACCGAGGCGCTTGATGCAGGACCGATCATCGCCCAGGCCGCGGTGCCGGTGCTCGAGGACGATGATGAGCAAAGCCTTGCAGCGCGCGTGTTGAAACAAGAGCACAGGCTCTTGCCGAACGCGGTGATCGACATTTGTTGTGAGCGCATCGGGCTCGATGTGAGCGGTAAGCTCTGGACAAGACCCGGAGCGCGGCGCTTGTTGGCCGACGATTTCAACGCCTGCGCTTTGGCTGTCCCCGGCCTTTCCGGTGCTCCTTGAGCCTGCGCCATCAGCTCTACAAGGTTTTTGAGACGCTCGGGCACTTTGAATCGCCTGCGGATGCGGTCCTCAGAAGCCATTTTCGCGCCAATCCTCAGCTGGGCCGCGCGCAGCGTCATGAAATCGCAGAGGCTTGCTTTCATATGCTTCGCCATCGGCTGCGACTGAATCAGCATCCTTTCTCGACCCCAACCCGCGATTGGCCGGCAACGCTCAAATGGAACGCCAGAGCAAGCCTGATTGAAAAAACCTTGGGCGAAATGCGAAAGCCCCCGGAGGAGCTCGATCAATGGCCTGCTCCGATTCGCTATTCGATACCGCATTGGCTCTACGAGCGCTTGCGTGCGCAAGGCGCTGACGATCGGCTTTTTGAAGCGCTGCTTGAACCTGCTTCACTTGATTTGCGGGTGGTGAGCTGGCATCCAAAGCTGCCGGTGCTTTCGCGCGAAGCTTTGATCGACGAACTTCGCAAGGATGCGATCCTTGCGCAGGGGCATCCGGGATTGCCAGGGGCGCTAAGGGTTGAGGGCAAACCTGCGCTTGAAAAGTCGGCCTGTTTTGCCAAGGGATTGCTTGAGGTGCAGGACGTAGCAAGCCAGGCTGTCGCCGCTTTGCTCGCACCGCGACGGCATCAGACCATCGTTGACTTTTGCGCAGGAGCAGGCGGCAAGACACTTGCGCTTGCCTCTGCAATGCGAAACACCGGTCAGGTCTACGCCTGCGACAATAACAGCGCGCGGTTGGCAAGACTCAAGCCGAGGCTGACGCGTTCCGGTCTGAGCAATGTTCAACCTTTTGCGCTTGACAGTGAACACGATCCGAAACTGATGCGGCTTGCATCAAAGGCCGACGCGGTGCTGGTTGATGCGCCCTGCAGCGGCTTTGGGACCTTGCGCCGCAATCCCGATTTGAAGTGGCGCTTTAAGGCCGATGATCTTGATCGCTTGCTTGCGCAGCAAGCCTCGATTCTGACGGCGGCAAGCCGGCTTGTACGTCCGGGCGGTTGGCTGGTTTACGCCACCTGCAGCCTTTTGCGGGAGGAAAATGACGATCAGGTCCTGGCCTTTCTTGCCCAACATCCGGACTTTGTTCTTGAATCGCCGATGGAGGTGTTTCAAATTCAGGCCATAGTGATTGGTTGCGAAACGCCGCTTGAATCCGAGGGCAGGGTGCTGGGCCCCGTTTGGCGAACCGACCCGCTTCGCGACGCTTGTGATGGTTTTTTTGCAGCCCGAATGCGTCGGGAACGCTAAGTCGATGGCGGCATCGTCAAATAAGCCTACAATGCCGCGGGAATCTTGATACAAAGGGAGACATGTCTTGAGTCAAATAACCGAACAGTCCCTGTTGCAGTCGGCGGGAGAGGGTCTGCTGAGCCAGGTTCCAGTCAGCGATAGCCTTTTGAGTCAACTCGGCGTTTTCGAGGCCTGGCTAAGACCGGTGCTTCATTGGGCTGCTTATGGGCTTTCCGGACTCGGTATTGTTGAATTACTGCTCGTTACCTTTATAACAACCCACATCACAATCGCTGCAGTGACGATTTACCTGCATCGCTGCCAGGCGCACCGTGCGCTTGATTTGCATCCCTTGGTTTCGCACTTCTTTCGCTTCTGGCTCTGGCTAAACACCGGCATGGTCACCAAGCAATGGGCTGCAATACATCGCAAGCACCACGCAAAATGCGAAAGCGAAGAAGATCCGCACAGCCCGGTCACCCGTGGCCTTCAAACCGTGCTTTTTCGCGGGGTTGAACTTTATCGAATCGAGGCGCTCAACCGCGAAACCATGGACCGTTACGGTCATGGCACACCCGATGACTGGATCGAACGCAAGCTTTACACCCCGCACACCTATCTCGGCGTCTATGTGCTGCTGGTCATCGATTTGCTGTTGTTTGGAGCCTTAGGGCTTGCGATCTTTGCAATCCAGTCGGGCTGGATTCCGTTTTTCGCAGCCGGTGTCATCAATGGTCTTGGACACGCCAGCGGTTACCGAAACTTTGACTCGAAGGATCAAAGCAAAAACCTATCGCCTTGGGGCATTCTGATCGGCGGCGAAGAACTTCACAACAACCACCATACATTTCCTGCGTCGGCCCGCTTGAGTTACAAGTGGTGGGAGTTTGACATCGGCTGGATGTACATTCAGATCTTGGCCTTTTTGGGTTTGGCTAAAGTGCGTCGGGTGTCGCAGCGCCCCAAGTTTCAGCTGCCCTGCGAACAAATCGATGCACGGGCATTGCAGGCGGTGATCGCCAACCGCTACGACATGATGTCGGCATACGCCCGCTCGATCCGTGAAGCTAAGCGGGCCAGTGCCGAAGACGCTTTGCACACGCTCATGAGTATGCGCGCTGAGCTTGCAGGCCTTTGGGAGCGTTCCTCGCTATCGGTTGAACAATTGGTGCAATTGCTCGAGGACTGGTGCCGGCGTGCCGAGGCAAGCGGTGTGGCGGCCCTGCGTGAACTTTCACTGCGGGCGCGCAGCTACGCCTGATTGTTCTGATCGATACAAATCTTAGCGTAGCGATGAGTCAGGACGACTGCGCCTATCAGTTTGTTGACCTGCCCTATTTTGCAGCGCTTGACCCCCGCGTTGCAGTGGCCGGGCAACTTGCCCCTGAGCATATGGCCTTGCTTCGTTCGGCGGGCTTTGCCAGCGTGATCAACAACCGCCCCGACGGTGAAGGCGGTCCGCATCAGCCAAGCAGTGCGCAAATGCAGCAGGCAGCAGCCAGCGCAGGGCTGCACTATGTTCACCAGCCGGTTGTTTCCACGCATATGACAAGCGAGGATGTTCAACGTTTTCACGAACATCTTGCATTGTTGCCAAAGCCCGTGCTTGCTTTTTGTCGAAGCGGAGCGCGCTGTATGCGCCTTTTTCAAGGCTAGTGAGGCTATGCTCGCGCCAGCGGAAAGACTCATCCGCTTGCACATGGATCACTGAAACAAGAGGGTGTGGAAACTGAGACTGAAACCTCAGCGCAACAAGACCCTAGACTCAATTAGTCTATTTGATCTTGGTTTCTTTGTACGTCACGTGCTTGCGGGCAACAGGATCAAACTTTTTGATTTCCATTTTGCCCGGCGTATTGCGCTTGTTTTTGTCAGTGGTGTAAAAGTGCCCCGTGCCGGCGGTTGACTCGAGCTTGATCTTTTCACGCATGGTTTAACTCCTCAAAATCGAAGTGGCGGTCAAACAGCCTCGCCTCTTTCGCGCATGCCGTTCAGTACAACGTCAATGCCTTGCTTGTCGATCAAACGCAGACCTGCCGACGAGATCCGCAGGCGAACCCAGCGCTTTTCGGTTTCGACCCAAAAGCGCCGGTAATGCAAATTGGGCAAAAAGCGCCGCTTGGTTTTGTTGTTGGCATGGGAAACATTGTTTCCGACCATCGGTGCTTTTCCAGTTACTTGACAAACGCGCGCCATAGCAGCCTCGGATTATGCGTACATTGCAAAGCCTTCGATTGTAATGCGCAGCGCCGATCCTGGCAAGACGGTTCGGCTCAGAGGTTTTTTTGCAGAAACTGCACAAGCTGGGATTTCGAGACCGCGCCGACCTGCTGTGCGACTTGTTCGCCCTGGTTAAAGAGAATGAGCGTGGGAATCCCACGAATGCCGAAGCGTTGAGCGATTTCGCCGTGTTCGTCAACATTGAGTTTGGCGACTTGAAGTTGATCGGCCATGTCTTTGGCCACTTCATCAAGAATGGGCGCGATCATTTTGCAGGGGCCGCACCACTCAGCCCAGAAATCGACCAAAACCGGTCCGCTTGCCTTCATCACTTCTTCATCGAAATTGCCGGCGCTCACATGCTTGACGCTCATCAATCCTCTCCTCAGTGTGCACGATCAATCTGACCCCAATGCAGCCTTGTGCCGCATTTTCAAGGTCGACTCAATCATAGCCTGAAGCCTTCGCAAAAAATCACCAAGCAAGCCGGGCGCTCGGGGTGTTGTTAGAATGCCGTCGGACGGGTCCCCTCGCATTGTGGCTCGGTGAACCTGGTCAGGTCCGGAAGGAAGCAGCCACAGCCGTTCGTCATGAGTGCCGAGGTCCCGGCTCGTCCAGTCTGCAGGCGCCTATGGACCTATTGTTTCCCAACGACCCAGTCTCGCAGCATCAGGTGCTGGCCCGCAAATGGCGGCCGCGGCAATTTGCGTCGCTGGTCGGACAGGATCATGTGGTGCGCGCGCTTCGTCACGGACTGAAAACCGGCCGGATTCACCATGCGTACCTGCTCACAGGCACCCGCGGGGTTGGCAAAACAACGATTGCTCGAATCCTTGCGAAGGCCTTGAACTGCGAGGAAAGCGATCGCGATGATCCGGATCCCTGCGGTCAGTGCGGGGCCTGTTTGCAAATCGACAAAGGTCGTTATGTCGATTACCTGGAGCTGGATGCCGCCAGCCATCGCGGCGTTGAAGAGATGGCCCAACTGCTGGAAAACGCGGTTTACGCGCCAAGTGTGGGGCGCTGGAAGGTGTATGTGATCGACGAAGTTCACATGCTGAGCAACCACGCCTTCAATGCCATGCTCAAAACGCTGGAAGAGCCGCCGGGGCATATGGTTTTCGTGCTGGCGACCACCGATCCCCAAAAAGTTCCTGTCACCGTGCTTTCGCGTTGTCTGCAACTTGGCTTGCGCAACATGACCCCGCAAGCGATCTCCGGACATCTGGCGATGGTGCTCGAGCACGAAAAGATCGCCTTTGAAGCCGATGCCCTCGCGCTGATCGGGAAGTCTGCCGCAGGATCGATGCGCGATGCCTTATCGCTGCTCGATCAAGCGATTTCGCATGGTGGCGGCGAGGTTCGTACCGCGCAGGTCTTATCGATGCTCGGTGCCATCGACCGCGACAAGGTCGGGCAGATCATGGATGCAATCCTCGACGCCAATCCGCAGCGACTCCGCGCGCTCGCCGAGGAAGTCTGCGCGCTTGGTATCGATCCGGCTGCAGTCTTGCATGCGCTTGCCCAGTTGGTTCAAGAACTTAGCTTGATCAAGCTCAATGCGATCCAAGCAGAGGACCGTCAACTTATCGCCTGGGCTTCACGCTGCGAAGCCGAGCAGCTTCAGGTGTATTGGCAGATTCTGCTCCATGGACGGCGTGATCTCTCGCTGGCACCGGATGAGCAATCGGGTTTAACGATGACCCTTTTGCGTTTGCATGCCTTTCGCCCCGTTGAATCAGGCCCGGTGAATTCAGGCTCCGTCGATTCAGGCCAGGTCAAATCAGGTCCGGTCAAATCAGGCCCGGTCAAATCAGGCCCGGTTAATGCAGGTCCGAGCAATTCCGGGCTGATTCAAAGTGGCCCGCCTGCGATGCGTGCGCCTTCGCAGGGCGCGCTTGCTCGGGATGTGGCATCCCCGCAGGCAACCCCGCCGTCAATCCTGAGCAGCGCGGATGCCGCAACAAGCGCATCAGCCACAGCGTCCATATCCAACGCATCAGCCCCATCGTCCAGGTCCGAAGCAAAAGCCCCGTCCTTCGAAGACGCCCGGCTTGTGCTCGACTGCGAGTGGTCCGATCTTGCCACCCGCATCAACACGTCGGGCTTTACGCGGCAATTCCTTGAGCAGAGCGAACTGATCGCGATTGAAGGCATGCATATTCGGGTGCGTGTGCCGATACGTCCTCTTGCCGAGCTTGCGACCGTAAACAAGGTGAAGGACTTGCTCATCGCCCACTTGAAGCAGCCCTTGCGTCTGTCGGCTGAGGTTGGATCGGTTGGCGTGCAGACCGCCGCTTCGATTCACGACGCCCAGCGCCGGGTCGAGCGCGACGCAGCGCTTCAAAGGCTTCAAAGTGACCCCTTCGTGCAAGCGATGGTGAGCGAACTCGGCGCACAGATCGATCCGGAGTCGGTGCAAACGCGCAAGCACTAAAATGCAGCGAAAACCTTGAAAGGACATCCTCATGCTTAAAGGGCAGTTAGCCGGCTTGATGAAGCAGGCTCAGCAAATGCAAGACAACATGAAAAAGGCTCAGGAGGCCTTGGCCGCTGTCGAAGTGGAGGGCCAGTCGGGTGCCGGCCTTGTGAAGGTGATTGTCACTGCGCGCAACGAAGTTCGCCGGGTGATCATCGATCCTTCGCTGCTTGCCGAGGACAAAGACATGCTCGAGGATCTGGTGGTTGCGGCACTGAACGATGCCCTGCGCAAGGCCGATGAAACTGCCCAGGCGCATATGGGTAAGCTCACGCAAGGTCTGCCGCTGCCACCCGGATTCAAGCTGCCGTTTTAGCGGCACACGTGTCACCAACCCTCGATGCGCTGATTGCTGCCTTGCGCAGGCTACCTGGCGTTGGCCCGAAATCTGCGCAGCGCTATGCTTTTCATATGCTTCAGCATGACCGTGAGGGCGCTGCCATGCTCGGCCGTTCGCTCTCTGAAGCGGTCAATAAAATCCGCCACTGCGAGCGTTGCAACACCTTCTCCGAGCAAAGCCTCTGCGACACCTGCGCCTCAACGCGCAGGGACCCGGGTCTTTTATGTGTGGTCGAGACACCGGCCGATCAATTGGTGCTCGAGCAAACACTCAGTTACTCGGGCTACTATTTCGTCCTGATGGGACGCCTTTCGCCGCTCGACGGCATTGGCCCTTCCGATCTGCATATGCATCGCCTCATCGATCGGATCAACGACGGCTTGGTGAGCGAAGTGATCCTTGCCACGAACTTCACCGCTGAAGGCGAAGCCACGGCCCACTATCTCGGCGCGATGCTCAAGCGCCAAGGCTTGAAGGTTAGCCGTTTAGCCCGGGGTGTGCCCGTGGGTAGTGAGCTCGAATATGTCGATGCAAGCACGATTGCGCAGGCCCTTCGCGATCGAAAGCGGCTGGGCTCAAACGACTGATCGTCTATGGGCCTTCTGTTTCGGATAAAATAGAAAGGTTTAACTGCGTAAGGTCATCGGTTTTGAGCTGCCTTGCGTCACAACCTGGTGCCCATCACTGTGCCTTCTTCTTCGCCATCGCTTCAGCAAGCTTCTTCCGCCCCCGAACCTGAGCACATTCCCGCTGATCTCCAATCCAACCCGGCTGGGCAGCCCTTGAGCAGCCTTTTGCCCGCAGGCGAGCCCGCGGTGCTCGCGCTGGCTAACGGTCAGTTGTTTTACGGTGAATCGATTGGCGCCCACGGCTGTGCTGTGGGCGAAGCAGTCTTCAACACGGCGATGACCGGTTATCAGGAAATTCTCAGCGACCCAAGCTACGCAGGACAGCTCATCACGCTGACTTACCCGCACATTGGCAACGTGGGGATGAATCCGCAAGACGATGAGGCAGAGCGGGTTCAAGCCGCAGCGCTGATTGTGAAATCGCCGCCCAAGCGCGCTTCGAATTGGCGCGCACGGGAGGATTTGCCGACGTATTTGAAACGCCGCGGCATTTGCGCGATGGCCGGAATCGACACGCGCAAGCTCACGCGCATCTTGCGCAGCGAGGGAGCACAGGCTGCCTGCCTGCTGACCGGGGCTCTGGCTGCAGACCGCGAGCAAGCCGGTGTGCTGGCACTGAAGCGAGCTCGTGAGTTCTCGGGCATGGCAGGGCTTGACCTTGCCAAAGAGGTTTCCACGCGCGAGGTCTACACCTGGCCTGAGGGGGTCTGGTCTTTAAAGCCGAGTGAGCAGCGGACAGAGTCAGGCCTTGTTTCTTCCGAGCACCTGCCATCAAGCCCGCGCCCTGCACTTCGCGTGCTTGCGCTTGACTTCGGTGTCAAGCGCAATATTTTGCGCATGTTTGTCGATCGAGGCTGCGAAGTCCGGGTGCTTCCTGCGCAGACCGGAGTTGAGGCTATCCTGGCCTTGGAGCCAGACGGCGTATTTTTATCCAATGGGCCAGGCGATCCCGAGCCCTGCAACTATGCGATTGAAACCGCCCGCGCGTTGATGGCGCACGCGATGCCCTTGTTTGGCATTTGTCTCGGCCATCAGATCATGGGACTTGCCTCCGGCGCCAAAACGCTGAAAATGAAGTTTGGTCATCACGGGGCAAACCATCCGGTGAAAGATTTAAAGAGCGGCGCCGTGATGATCACAAGCCAAAACCATGGCTTTGCGATTGACCCTGAAAACCTGCCCGCGTCTTTGCGGGTCACGCATATCTCGCTGTTTGATGGGTCGATTCAAGGGATCGAACGCATCGACTGCCCGGCTTTCGCCTTCCAAGGGCACCCCGAAGCGAGTCCGGGTCCGCACGATGTGAGCCCTTTGTTTGACCGGTTTGTGGAACTGATGCGTCAGAACCGGGCTCAAGGATAAAAAAGTGCCAAAACGTTCTGATCTTCATCGCATCTTAATCATCGGTGCAGGCCCGATCATCATCGGCCAGGCCTGTGAGTTTGATTACTCGGGCGCGCAAGCTTGCAAGGCTCTCAAGCAAGAGGGCTTCAAGGTCATTTTGGTCAACAGCAATCCGGCCACCATCATGACCGATCCCGAGACTGCGGATATCACCTACATTGAGCCGATCACCTGGCAGGTGCTCGAACGCATCATCGAGAAAGAGCGTCCGGATGCGGTCTTGCCCACGATGGGCGGGCAGACGGCGCTGAACTGTGCTCTGGACTTGCACCGGCGCGGCATTTTGAGCAAGTACCGTTGCGAGTTGATCGGTGCTTCGCCTGAAGCAATCGAAAAGGCCGAGGACCGCCAAAAGTTCAAGCTTGCGATGCAAGGCATCGGACTGGGCTCTGCGCGTTCGGGAATTGCCCACGATTTGCAAGAAGCCCAGGCGGTACAGCTCACCATCGGCTATCCGGTCATTATTCGTCCGAGCTTCACGCTCGGCGGCACCGGCGGCGGCATTGCCTACAACCAGGAAGAATTTCTCGAAATCTGCAAGCGTGGGCTTGACTTATCGCCCACCCGGGAGTTGCTGATCGAAGAAAGCTTAATCGGCTGGAAAGAGTTTGAAATGGAGGTGGTGCGCGATTGCAATGATAATTGTATCATTGTGTGCGCGATCGAAAATCTTGATCCAATGGGGATACACACCGGTGATTCGATCACCGTGGCGCCAGCGCAAACGCTGACCGATAAGGAATATCAGCTCATGCGCAACGCATCGCTTGCGATCTTGCGTGAGGTGGGTGTTGATACCGGGGGGTCAAATGTTCAGTTTGCGATCGATCCCACAGACGGGCGCATGATCGTGATCGAGATGAATCCACGGGTTTCGCGATCTTCGGCATTAGCGTCCAAAGCGACGGGTTTTCCGATTGCCAAGGTCGCAGCCAAACTGGCTGTGGGCTACACCCTCGATGAACTCAGCAACGAAATCACCGGAGGTCTCACGCCGGCGTCTTTTGAACCGTCCATTGATTACGTGGTGACCAAAGTGCCGCGTTTTGCATTCGAAAAATTTCCCCAGGCCGACTCGCGTCTGACCACACAAATGAAATCAGTGGGCGAAGTCATGGCAATCGGGCGAAGTTTTCAGGAATCGATACAAAAAGCATTGCGAGGGCTTGAAACCGGTATTGACGGCTTTGATGAACGATCTGTCGATGAAGACGAAATCACCCGCGAACTTGGCGAACCCAGGCCCGACCGCCTGCTTTACGTTGCTGATGCATTCCGAATCGGCTTGTCGGTTGAGGAAGTTCATGAGGAGACCGGGATCGATCCCTGGTTTCTGGATCATATCGCTGATCTTGTCGATACCGAGGCGCGCATCAGACAGCGTAGCCTGAACTCACTCAGCCGCGAAGAATTCAAAGCCATGAAGGCCAAAGGTTTCTCCGACCGCCGCCTGGCGGTGCTGATGGGCAGCACAGCCGATGCGGTGCGTGAGGCGCGTTGGGCGCTGGGCGTGCGTCCGGTCTACAAACGCGTGGATACCTGCGCTGCAGAATTTACAAGCAGCACAGCCTACATGTATTCCACCTATGAGGATGAATGCGAGGCCGCGCCAAGCGATAAGGCCAAGATGATGGTGCTTGGTGGGGGTCCGAACCGTATCGGCCAAGGCATTGAGTTTGATTATTGCTGCGTGCATGCGGCTTTTGCCTTGCGCGAAGACGGCTATGAAACGATCATGGTCAATTGCAATCCCGAGACGGTTTCGACCGATTACGACACCTCAGATCGACTCTACTTTGAGCCCCTCACCCTCGAAGATGTTCTGGAAATTGTAGCTATTGAAAAGCCCTTGGGTGTGATCGTTCAGTACGGCGGTCAGACGCCCTTAAAGCTCGCTCTGGCGCTTGAAAAAGAGGGCGTTCCCATTATCGGCACATCACCGGAATCGATCGATATGGCCGAAGATCGAGAGCGCTTCCAAAAGCTCTTGCACGAACTTGATTTGTTGCAGCCACCCAACCGTACGGCCCGCACCGAGGCTGAGGCGATGAAGTTGGCGGCAGAAATCGGCTACCCGCTGGTGGTGCGGCCAAGTTATGTGCTCGGCGGCAGAGCCATGGAAATCGTGCACGAGAAAAAGCAACTCGAGCGCTATATGCGCGAAGCGGTCAAAGTCTCAAACGATTCGCCTGTCTTGCTTGATCGATTCTTGAACGATGCAATCGAAGTTGATGTGGACTGCATCAGCGATGGCGAGCGTGTGTTCATCGGTGGCGTGATGGAGCATATCGAGCAGGCCGGCGTGCATTCCGGCGACTCGGCTTGCTCGCTACCGCCTTATTCGTTGCCGGCACCACTGATTGATGTTTTAAAGCAGCAAACCGAGGCGATGGCCAAGGCGCTCAAGGTGGTCGGGCTGATGAATGTTCAGTTTGCGATTCAACATGTCGATGCATCGGGCAGGGACAATGGCGATCAAGCCTTGGAGCCTCGGGTTTATGTCCTTGAGGTCAACCCGCGTGCCTCGCGTACCGTGCCTTTTGTATCAAAAGTCACCGGTCTGCCTTTGGCAAAGATCGCAGCGCGGGTGATGGTCGGGCGCAGCCTTGCTGATCAACAGATCGGTGCAGAGGTCAGGCCATCTTATTTCTCGGTCAAAGAAGCGGTATTTCCTTTCGTCAAATTCCCTGGCGTCGATATTCTGCTTGGGCCGGAAATGAAGTCCACCGGCGAGGTCATGGGGGTGGGGAAAACCTTTGGCGAGGCTTTTGTGAAGTCACAGCTTGGTGCCGGCACGAGGCTTCCAGAAAAAGGAACGGTCTTTATTTCGGTGCGGCAAAGCGACAAGTCTCGGGTGGTTGGGGTTGCCCGCGGGTTGTGTGATTTAGGCTTTCGCCTTACAGCCACCAAAGGTACAGCGGCGGTGTTGCGTGAGCAAGGCATTGCTGTTGAGATCGTCAACAAGGTTCAAGACGGTCGTCCGCACATTGTGGATATGATTAAAAATGGCGATATCGATCTGGTTATCAATACGGTTGAGGAAAAGCCCAATGCGATTGCCGACTCTCGGTCGATTCGCACAACAACCCTGGCGCAACGCGTGACCGTTTTCACCACGATTGCAGGCGCATCGGCTGCTGTGGAGGGGATGCGCGCGATGAAGTCGCTGGATGTTTACGCGTTGCAACAGCTGCATGCTTCACTCGTTCAAGAAAAGAGGATGTAATGGCTACGATTCCTTTAACGGTCCATGGCGCTGAATTACTCAAAGAGGAATTGCATCGCCTAAAGCATATCGAGCGTCCAGCGGTCATCACCGCGATCGCTGAAGCGAGAGCGCAGGGTGATTTGTCAGAAAACGCCGAGTACGATGCGGCACGAGAGCGTCAGGGCTTTATTGAAGGCCGCATTGCTGAGCTTGAGTCGAAGTTAAGCAATGCACAAATCATCGATCCGAAGTTGCTCGATGCCGAAGGCCGGGTGGTGTTTGGCGCCACGGTTGAGCTCGAAGAAATCGGATCCGGACAGCTTGTGACCTATCAGATTGTGGGCGACGATGAGGCCGATATCAAAAAAGGCAAGATCTCGGTGTCCTCGCCGATCGCCCGCGCGATGATCGGGAAGTACGAAGGTGACCCCATCGATGTGCAAGCGCCTGGGGGCATCAAGTCCTACGAAGTACTCGCTGTGCGCTACGAGTAGTCTTTCGGGCGATAAAGCACGAGCAGCTTGCCAATGGATTGCACCGGCGCACAGGCCAGCGTTTCACACAAGGCTTCCAGCATGGCCTGGCGCGTTTCGCGGTCGTCGCCAGCAACCCGCACTTTGATGAGCGCATGGGCTTTGAGCGAGCGGTCGGTCTCGCGGATCACCGCTTCGCTGAGCCCCTCCTGGCCGATGATCACGACCGGATCGAGATGATGCGCGGCGGCTTTGAGCGCTTTGCGCTCGGCGGTGCTCAGAATCAGGGTCGAGGCCTGCGGGTTGCCGTCGAGTTGCCGGTCGATCAGCAGCGCGTTGCGGGCGCGACCCTGCGCTGTTTCGGCAAGATTGCCGAGGCTTTTTTTCTGCCGACCGGTGTTTTTGGCAGCCAGCTTGCCCGATGGGGATGATGGCTTTCGGCCTTTTGAAGACTCCCCGGGCGATGAGCGTTTGATGCTTTTTGTTGTGCGTTGATTCATGAGGCGATTGTAAGGCTATGCAAAAAATCTTGGTCACCGGTGGCGCGGGCTTTTTGGGATCCCACCTTTGTGAGCGATTGCTCGAACGCGGTGAGGACGTGCTTTGCGTTGACAATTACTTCACCGGAAGCAAGGCCAATGTCAAGCACTTGCTTGACCATCCGCACTTTGAGTTGATGCGCCATGATGTGACGTTTCCGCTCTATGTGGAAGTTGACCGTATTTTCAATCTTGCTTGTCCGGCCTCGCCGATTCATTACCAGCACGATCCGGTCCAGACCACCAAGACAAGCGTGCATGGCGCGATCAATATGCTCGGGCTGGCAAAGCGTGTGAAAGCGCGGATCTTGCAGGCTTCAACCAGCGAAGTCTATGGCGATCCGGAAGTCCATCCGCAACCCGAGTCCTATTGGGGCAAAGTCAACCCGATTGGCTTGCGCAGCTGCTACGACGAAGGCAAGCGTTGTGCCGAAACGCTTTTTTTCGATTACTGGCGCCAGCATCGTCTTGAAATCAAAGTTGTTCGCATCTTCAATACCTATGGGCCGAGAATGCACCCCAACGATGGCAGGGTGGTCAGCAACTTTATCGTTCAAGCCCTCCGCGGCGACGACATCACGATTTTCGGCGATGGCAGCCAGACGCGCAGCTTTTGCTATGTTGATGACCTGATTGAGGTGATGTTGCGGATGATGGATTCACCGACCGAGTTTGTGGGTCCGGTCAACATCGGTAACCCAGGCGAATTCACCATGCTCGAGCTCGCTGAGAGGGTGCTGCAGCTGACCGCATCGCTGAGCAAAATCAGCTTCAAGCCGCTTCCTTCCGATGATCCGAAGCAGCGCCGACCCGACATCGCACTGGCAAAGCAGGCGCTTGACTGGCAGCCGAAAGTGCCGCTTGAAGAAGGTCTGCGCAGGACCATTGCCTACTTCAAGGCTTTGCTGCAAAGCACATAGGACACCCAGGTGCCAGCCGGAAAAAAACCACGTTTTAACCAGAACTGGATGCATCGGCATCTCAACGATCCTTATGTGCGCAAGGCGCAGCAAAAGGGCTATCGTTCACGCGCCGCTTTCAAGCTTGCGGAAATCGACGATCAGGACAAGCTCATCAAACCTGGCATGTGCATCGTGGAGCTTGGTGCTGCCCCGGGATCGTGGACTCAGGTGGTGCGTGAGCGGCTTGGCTTTGCCGACCACCGCCTGCGCGGCAGAGTGATCGCGGTGGATATGCTGCCCATCGAGCCGCTTGACGGGATTCATTTTGTTGAGGGTGATTTTCGCGAAGAAAGCACGCTCAAGGCGCTGCAAAGTGTATTGCCCGAGGGACATTGTGATCTTGTAATTTCGGATATGGCACCCAATTTGAGTGGTGTGGCAGCGGCCGACACAGCCCGGATGGGCGATTTGATCGAACTTTCGCTCGATTTTTCCAAGCTGCACCTCAAGGTCGGCGGCTGCTTGCTGGTGAAAAGCTTTCAAGGCAGCGGTTTCAGTCAGTGGGTGGAGTCTTTCAAGCGAGAGTTTCGTCAGGTCCTGATCAGAAAACCCAAGGCAAGTCGTGAAGAATCGTCTGAAACCTATCTACTGGGAAAAGGTCTCTTACCCCGGCCATCGGCAATCCCATAACGCGAACCCTTCAGTGGCGAAGGTCATCAAGATTCCGTACACTGATCGGTCTCCAAAGGAGTTACTCGATTGAATAACGTCTTCTCCAAAGCTGCCATCTGGCTTGTGATCGCCTTGGTCTTGTTTACGGTGTTTAAACAGTTCGACAACCGAAGCACAAGCTCGGGCAACGCGGTGCCCTATTCGGAATTTCTCGACGATGTCAGAAACGGCCGTATCAAAAGCGTCGTGATCAGCGATACCACCGGCACCGCCGATATCACGGCCGTTACCGTCGATGATCGTCGCATTCGCACAACAGGAACCTATCTCGATCGCGGCCTTGTGGGCGATCTCGTGTCCTACGGCGTGAAGTTTGATGTCAAGCCGCGCGAAGAACAGTCCTTTTTGATGAGCGTCTTTGTTTCCTGGTTCCCGATGCTGCTTTTGATCGGTGTGTGGGTGTTTTTCATGCGTCAGATGCAAGGTGGTGGCAAAGGCGGTGCCTTCTCGTTTGGCAAGTCGCGAGCACGCATGATCGATGAAAACAACAACCAGATCACCTTTGCCGATGTGGCCGGTTGCGATGAGGCTAAAGAAGAGGTGCAAGAACTCGTTGATTTTTTGCGCGACCCTTCCCGTTTTCAAAAGCTCGGTGGACGCATCCCCCGGGGCGTTTTGATGGTTGGATCACCCGGCACCGGAAAAACCCTGCTGGCAAAAGCTATAGCGGGTGAGGCCAAGGTTCCCTTTTTCTCGATATCGGGCTCTGACTTTGTTGAGATGTTTGTCGGGGTCGGCGCAGCGCGTGTGCGCGACATGTTTGAAAACGCAAAAAAGCAGGCGCCTTGTATTATCTTTATCGACGAAATCGACGCTGTAGGACGTCAGCGTGGAGCCGGCTTGGGCGGCGGCAACGATGAGCGGGAGCAAACGCTCAATCAAATGCTCGTGGAGATGGATGGCTTTGAGACGAATCAGGGCATCATCGTGATCGCGGCGACCAACCGACCCGACGTACTCGACCCGGCCCTTTTGCGTCCTGGCCGTTTTGACCGGCAGGTGGTGGTTCCGCTGCCCGATATTCGCGGCAGGGAGCAAATCCTGAACGTTCATATGCGCAAAGTGCCGATTTCCCAGGACGTGAAAGCCGACATCATCGCTCGCGGCACGCCTGGTTTTTCAGGCGCGGATCTGGCAAACCTGGTCAACGAAGCGGCGCTCTTTGCCGCCCGCCGTGCGGCGCGCCTGGTGGAAATGGTTGATTTCGAAAAGGCGAAGGACAAGATCATCATGGGTGCCGAGCGGCGCTCGATTGTGATGCCTGAAGAAGAGCGTCGAAACACCGCTTACCATGAATCTGGCCATGCGATCGTGGCGAGAATGCTGCCAAAGACCGATCCGGTCCACAAAGTCACCATCATCCCGCGGGGTCGCGCGCTTGGCGTCACCATGCAGTTGCCGACTGAAGATCGGTATTCGATGGACCGCACGCGCATGCTCAACATGATTTCGATGCTGTTTGGCGGCCGGATTGCCGAAGAATTGTTCATGAATCAGATGACAACCGGCGCGAGTAATGATTTTGAGCGGGCGACCTCGCTTGCCCGCGACATGGTCACGCGATACGGTATGAGCGATGTGCTGGGCCCGATGGTGTATGCAGAAAACGAGGGTGAGATTTTTCTGGGACGCTCGATCACCAAGACCACGCATGTGTCGGAGGAGACCATGCGCAAAGTCGATATGGAAATCCGCAAGATCATCGATGATCAATACGCCGTTGCGCGCAAAATCCTTGAAGATAACCGCGACAAGGTCGAGGCGATGACCAAGGCTTTGCTCGAGTGGGAGACGATCGACGCAGACCAAATTGATGACATCATCAATGGCCTGCCGCCAAGACCGCCTAAAGAGCCTGGCAGCAACAAGCCGAGCGCGCCGACCGGTAGCAGCGGCCCACAAATCCAGCCAACTCCAAGCGACGTGCCGGAGGCGCCGGCGGCCTGATGCCTGAAGTGATGGGGGTCTTGAATCTGACCCCCGACTCGTTTTCAGACGGTGGCTTGCTGCCTCCCGACGAGTCGCTTGCCCGTGCACGCCGCATGCTTGATCAAGGCGCAGACTGGATCGATCTCGGCGCCGAATCAACCCGACCGGGCGCCTCACCAGTTCCAGTGCATGTAGAACTCGACCGGCTCATGCCGGTGCTGAGCCTGCTTGCGGCGCACAAGCGCAAGCGCGCCTTCAAGATTTCTGTCGACACGATGAAACCGGCGGTCATGGCAGCAGCACTTGAGGCGGGCGCCGACCTTCTTAACGATGTCAACGGATTTCGCGCCGAAGCTGCTTGGCCGGTGGCGGTTCAAGCGCCCGGCATTTGCATTGTGCATATGCAAGGGGTGCCTCTGAATATGCAAGACGCACCCCAGTATCAGGGCGAAGGCAGCGCTGTGATCAACGTGGTGAGGGATTTTTTTTGCAATCAGCTGCAGGCGGGACTCAGCTACGGACTCGATCCGAGCAAGGTGCTTGTTGATCCCGGAATCGGTTTTGGCAAGGATCAAGGCCATAACCTTGAGTTGTTGGCTGCGTTACCGTTATTATCACGATTGCCGGGCTTTGAGCTGAGCTTTCCAGTCTTGGTCGGTTTGTCGCGCAAGCGCCTGATTGGAGAAATTACCGGTAAGGCGCTAGCCGACAGGGATGCGGGATCGATCGGCGGCGCACTGGCTGCTTATGCTCTTGGTGCATCGATACTGCGTGTGCACGATGTCGCGGGTACGGTTGATGCGCTTCGGGTTTACCGCCGTTTCATCGATCGGAAAGTCTGACCAATCCTTGTCTTCGGTGCTGTCGCTGATGGATCGGGCTGTGTGAGGAGCAAAACAATGACAAGACGCTGGTTTGGCACTGACGGGATTCGCGGACCGGTTGGCCGTTTGCCGATGACACCGGAGTTTGTCCTTCGCCTCGGGCAGGCTGCGGGTAAGGTGTTGATGGCTTCACAGGCTGAAATAGGCAGCACGCGCAACGGCCGCAAACCGGTTGTTTTGATCGGTAAAGACACCCGTTTGTCGGGCTACATGCTGGAAGCTGCGCTTGAAGCCGGGCTTTCGTCGATGGGTGTGGACGTCCGGCTCGTTGGGCCGCTGCCAACGCCCGGCGTTGCTTATCTCACCCGGGCGCTGCGGCTTGATGCCGGCATTGTCATTTCGGCCTCGCACAACCCCTTTGAAGATAACGGGATCAAGTTTTTTTCAGGGCAGGGCAGCAAGTTATCCGATGCGATTGAAGCGCGTATCGAGGCTTACCTGGAAAGCGATGCGATGACGCACCCGGCTTTGGGTTGTGTGGCCGCAGCGGAGATGGGTAGAGCAAGGCGTATCGATGACGCTGCAGGGCGATATATCGAGTTTTGTAAGAGCAGCTTTCCTCAACGGTTTGACCTGAGGGGCATGAAGATCGTGGTCGATGCAGCCCACGGAGCGGCCTACCACATAGCAGCGCCGGTGCTGCATGAGCTGGGCGCTCAGGTGGTTCGGATCGGTCATGAACCCGACGGCACCAACATCAACCAGGCTTGTGGTGCAACCCATCCGCAGACGATGCGGGACAAGGTGCTCGAATCCGGTGCGGACTTGGGCATGGCGCTTGATGGCGATGCCGATCGCGTGATCATGTGCGACAGCGCCGGACGAATCTATGGCGGCGATGAGCTGCTGTGGATCATCGTGAACCATCGGGCCCGCCTTCAGCCGGTGCCCGGAGTTGTCGGTACCTTGATGAGTAATTTCGCGCTCGAGCAGGGCTTTCTCAAGCATGGCATTGCTTTTGAGCGCGCAAAGGTTGGTGATCGTTATGTTCTTGAGCGGCTGCAAAACCGGGGTTGGCTGCTTGGCGGGGAGGGATCGGGGCATTTGCTTGCCCTCGACTTGCACAGCACGGGAGACGGCATTATCAGCGGGCTCCAGGTCTTGGCGGCGGTGGTCGATAGCGGAAAACAACTTGCCGAGCTGTGCTCGGATCTCAGCTTGATGCCGCAGGTGCTGATTAACGTGCCCAAGCCAGAGGGTTTCGAGCTACAGGCTGATCAAGCGTTCAAGGCTGTTTGCGCGGCGGTGGATGAGGAGCTTGCCGGCCATGGTCGCAGCCTTGTTCGTCCTTCGGGCACCGAGCCGGTGATACGGGTCATGGTTGAACACCCGGATTATGCAAAAGCCCAAGCCTACGCTGAGCAGATCGCATCGAGCATCAGCCCGGGAGGCAGGCTAGCATCAGCCCATCAAGCGGGTTAGCGTCAGCCTGGTAAGCAGGCCAGCATCAGCCCATCAAGCGGGTTAGCATCAGCCTGGTAAGCAGGTTAGAATAGGTCTATCGGGGTGTAGCTCAGCCCGGTGGAGCGCTTGCTTTGGGAGCAAGATGTCGGAGGTTCGAATCCTCTCACCCCGACCACCTAGCCAACGAATCTGCCCATAGCTCAGCTGGATAGAGCAACGGCCTTCTAAGCCGTAGGTCGCACGTTCGAGTCGTGCTGGGCAGGCCAGTTCCTCTCCCTGCGGCAGATTCCCTCATTGCGCCTCGGGAAACAAGCCCTCGTCATGCGTCCTCGTGAAGACTTCGATGCCTAACTCGCTTGCTGGCGAGTTCGCGAAGCAAGCGTTCAGCTCATGTCTGGAATTCGAGCCGGGTCAGTAAATTGCTCTCAAGGTTCATCGATCAATCTCCGCGATCCGTTGCCTGGAGATGCCTCGTACGCTACTTTGTTAAGCCTGAGAATGCTTCAGTTTGACGCCGTCAGGCCTCGAACTTACAATCAAGGGTTCTCGGTGGTGGCCGTAGCTCAGTTGGTAGAGTCCCGGATTGTGATTCCGGCTGTCGTGGGTTCGAATCCCATCGGTCACCCCAATACTTCTCGTGCGCATCTAGCACGACCACCCCATGCGGCAGGCACCTGAACTTATGCCCATCGCTCTATGTCAGCCGTTACCACAGTAATTTGCTGCCCGGGCCTCAGCCCGCTCGCGTCGGAAGAACTTGTGCGCCGCGTTCGGTCTTGGATTGGACCCTGCCAGATTTGGCGCGATGGCGACATCGGCACGATGGAACACAACGCCGACCGCCTATCAGCGGTGGTCGATGCGGTGGGCCCGGTTCAATGGGTCGGATCTGGTTTGGGAGCGGCGCTTGGGTATTGGCTCGGATGCCGACGCGAAGGTGCGATTCGGCAGGCTGAGCTTTTTGAGCCGTTTCTCGGCTTCAACGTGCCTTTTTACGGGAGCACACGAAGCGGAAAAGCGGCCTGGGCTAGCGCTGCGCTCAGCCTTGCACGTCATGAATGGGGAGCTATGCTCGGTTTGCTCTTTCCACCGCCTTCCATGGCTGCGCCCCGCAAGCAGGATCTGGTCCCCTGTCGCAGCTGGCAGGAAGTTGCCTGTTTTACGGATTCCCTGGACTTCGTTCAACTGAGCGTGCACTATGGAAAAGAAACAAGGGTTTGGCTTAACCGATCCGATCAGGATTTACAGGCCGATCGCGCGGCAAACCACATTCGTGCGATGAGCCCGAACGCCACGGTGGAGATCGGGCAGTGGCAATCGGGAGCGTTTCCGGACGCACTGGTTGAAACCATGGGAGCTAAAGGATGGGTATGACCGGCACGCTCACCGAAACCGACTACACCGTCATGCTTGTGCTTCTTTTGCTCTTGTCGGCAGTGGGGCTGGTCTGGCTTGGCGCCTTTTTGCAAAAGCGCAATGAACGTCCGGCCTCAGAAGTTTCAGACGCCGCCACAGGTGCTAAACCGACTACAGTGGGCAAAGCGCAACTGCCGCCCACCACCGCCGAGCAAATTGTCAAGCGGATGGAACAGCACTTAAGCGATCTGCAAAAGCAGCTGAACATGGACCTCGCGCAGTTGCAAGCTTCCATGCAGGCTGATCGCCTCGATACCGAACGGCATGTGGTTCGGGTGCGTGAGTTGGCCACTGAGCACAGGCTCACGCTCACGCTTTTTGAACTCTTTGAAAGCCTCAAAACCCTACCTAAGAAAAACCAGGAGGCGCAATCGATGGACCGTGCCTGGCACGGCCAGGTCGGCATCGAACCTGATGATGTGCTGTTGCCTAACGAAGACAGCGACCCGTGGAAAATCTACTTCAAGCTTGAAGGCACCTGGTATTTGCTACGGGTTCTCGAGAGGAAGTACAGCCGGATCGATTATTATGAGATCGCCTTGCACGATGAGGATGGGAGGCTGCTTGCCGAAGTGCGGGCACGGCCTGATTCGAGTCGCGCGAAGCTTGATAAAGATTTTGTTTCGAGTTTGCACGTCGGTCCTTGGCTTTCGGAGTTCATCGCACTGCGTTTGCGGATGGATCACCGGTTGCAAAGAACATTAATGGAAGCGGCATCGCGCGATGTGGATGCCATGAAGCGCAGCTTCCGCATTATGCAAGTGGGGAAGAAAGTTGAAACTGCCAGCGATTGATCTACAGGCCGCACTGGGCAAGGTGCCCGGTCTATCAAAATTCATCAAGCCCAAAGCGGATGCGAAGACCGGCGCAGCGAAAGCGAAAGCATCGCCTGCCAAAAGCCATGATCAGCAGGTTCAGACGCGACTTGACCTCACCATGAAGGGCCTGAGCGCCCTGGCCTTGTTGCTTGTGCTCTTTGCGCTTTACTCGGTCTTTTCTCAAAACAGCCTCAACAAGGCTATTCACAGCGCAGCACCGCCCATGGTCGATCTGGGCGATCTTGCCCCGGCAGCAGAAGGCAAAGCAGCTGCAGGTAAGGGTGATCAGGCAAAAGAAGCTAAGGCTGCAAACAACGCCAAAATCCGCTTGCCCGAAGGAACCGATGCCCGTATCGATTACGCCTTTGAGCAGGTGGCAAATTTTGAAAACACCCGTGCCGAAGCGATTTTGCGAAGCACCCGCGCCAACGTGGCAGGCGTTGTGGCGGGCAGCGTTGCCGCGCGCGCAGGTTTTCGCGTCGGCGACTTGATTTTGAGTGTTGATGGTGAGCAGGCAGGTTTTGTCTGGGATACCCTGCGCAAGCTCACCGGAGCAGGGAAAACCTCGGCGTTGCTTGAGGTGCAACGCGGCAACGAAGTACTGCGCGGCGAGCTTGAGGCACCGGAGGGCGAAACCCTCACCTCTTCGAATTCAGGCTTGCTGTTTGACATACCCGAGGGTTATCGCTTTGTGGGTGACAACGACCGACGCGATCTGCGCAGCGGTTTTTCCAGAGCCTACATGGAGGGATTGGCAGGGGACGAGCGGCTTGCCTATGCCACAAGCCTCGCGCTTTTGGGAGGCAACCTCGTCAAGCGCGGCGTAGAGCAAACCAGCATCAAACCAGACGATCCGATGTGGCTTAAGACCGAGCAAATCCTTGCCGATCACCACAGTAAGTTCAGCAAAGCGCTCGCCCAACACGACAGCCTTCTTGACTCGATGCAGGCCAAACTTCAGGCCGGCTTTATCAAGATCGGTGCGCTGCTCCTGGCTGCACTGATCGCGGGTATTGCAGCGCTTGCTGCGGCCCTGCAGCTCAATAAGCATTTGAGTGAGGCCGGACTTGGTGCGGTCAAAGCGCAGCTGCAAGGTCTTCGTTCACAAATGGATCAGCTTGCCCACGCTGCTGCCGCCTCGACCTCAGCGGTAGC
>Ga0214923_10001760_pt1 | contig 30150 bp, 25 predicted proteins | sample LL1510_MetaG_FD_177993 | JGI IMG/M metagenome (GOLD analysis project Ga0214923, IMG submission 177993) | Freshwater microbial communities from Lake Lanier, Atlanta, Georgia, United States - LL-1510 | ecosystem: Environmental > Aquatic > Freshwater > Lake | place: USA: Georgia | collected...
TCTATTTCAAGTGAAATTTCACCGCCATCGATTGCATGAAGAAGGCTCATAGCGCTAAATCTAACTCCTCTTTCCAAGGAGGATTAGCACCAGCTCTAGAGCAGGTAATTCCAGCAGCTTTTGCAGCCCTTTCTAGAACTTGTTTCAACGCATCTGTCTTTAGTCCATCTAGACCGTATTTGAGAAGACCTTCAACAATTACTGCGCCTATTGTGTCGCCCGCTCCAACGCTATCGACTAATTCAACCTTAGCCGCGTGGCAATCGACTCGCCCCTCTCTAATAAAGGCAGTTAAGCCTTTTTCGGCTCTTGTAACTACAACTAACTCAACGCCTCTTGAGAGCCAATTCGAAATTACTTCATTTCCTGAAGACTCATATAGCCAAGATAAATCATCTTCACTTAACTTAACAATCTTTACTAGATCTATCCATCTCTCGACGTTATCTCGATAGATTTTTTTATCACCTTGAATTGAAGGCCTGACATTGGGATCAAAAACCACAGTTGCACTTTTTTTTGATAGCCACGAATGTAGCTCCGAAGCGCCTGGCTCTAAGAGAGTAGCTACTGAGCCAATATGAATAACTTCAGCATCCTCTTTAGGAAGCCATGAGGAGTGGAATTCAAAACTTACAGTTGAATCTACTTTGAATTCATAGCTAGCAAGGCCAGCTTCATTTATAGTAGCGATGGCAAGTGCGGTAGGAAGATTTGAACGATGTGCAAGAGCTAGGTTTACTCCACTATCTAATAACTCCCGCTCTATCGCCTTTCCATAGACATCAGTTGATATACCTCCAATAAATGTTGTTGGAAAACCCATTCTGGCTAAGGCCTTTGCGCTATTACAAGGACCGCCTCCCACCAATGCTGAAGTTTTTCCATTAGCCACTGGAATTAAATCCATCAGAGCTTCACCTACCACCCAAATCTGAGTCGACGATTGGAGATAACTCATTGTGGTGATTTTCTTGGCCCTACTCGTCGAGCACGTTCAAGTTGCACTGACCAATCTATTTTTTCACCAAAATCTTCTGCAACGGAGATCGCCCAACGGGGATTGCGAAGCATTTGACGCGCGATCATTACCGCATCAGCTTTGCCTTGAATCAAAATATCTTCAGCCTGCTGTCCTTGAGTTATCAAGCCAACTGCTGAGGTTAGAATGCCAACTTCCTCTCGAATTGCAGCTGAGAATGGAACTTGATAGCCAGGTCCAGTAGAAATCACTGCGTCGTGTACTAATCCACCGGTTGAGACATCGATTAAATCGACTCCCACTTCCTTTAATTTAGTTGATAAAATTACTGAGTCTTCTAAATTCCATCCACCCTCGACCCAGTCAGTAGCTGAGATTCTTACAAATAATGGAACTTCTTTTGGAATAGCTTGTCGCACTACTTGAGAAGTTTCGAGCAAGAATCTAATTCTATTATCCCTAGTGCCACCATATTCATCGCTTCTCTGATTAGTTATAGGTGAGAGAAACTGATGAAATAGATATCCGTGGGCAGCATGAATCTCTATAACATCAAAGCCGACATCGATTGCTCGCCCAGCTGAATTAGCGAAACTTCTACTCAGATCATGGATCTGAGCAACTGATAAAGCATTAGGTTTTGGAAAATCTTTGTAAGCAATAGGGCTAGCAGAGAGAGTTTGCCAACCCCCTTCGCTCTCTAATGCAATTTCATGATCATCCCAGGGCTTAAGCGTCGAACCCTTACGCCCAGCATGAGAGAGTTGAATCCCAATCAGAGCGCGTTGTTGATGAACAAAATCAATCACTTGCTTAAAAGCCAGCGCCTGCTCTTCGTTCCAAATTCCAGGACAGCCAGTTGAGATTCTGCCCTCAGGACTAACTGCAGTGGCTTCAACCATTACCAGCCCCACGCCTCCGGTGGCAAAAGCGCCAAGATGGACCAGGTGCCAAGTGCCGACAACCCCATTCTCTGCTGAATATTGGCACATTGGGCTAACCCAAATCCTATTTTTGAAGGTAGCTCCCCTTATTTCTAATGGCGAAAACAGTAATTGGCTCACATTGAAAATACTATCCTATGTTGGCAGACTTACTTCATGTCCGATCATGCATTCCGAATATCATCTAATGAAGAAATTTCTCGTGGCAAGCAAATTGAAATCAATCTCAATGGTTTTACAGTATCTGCATTCGAGGGTGAAACGGTTGCAACAATGCTTCTCGCGCTAGATAAAACCACCATGCGAACAACAATCCAAGGTGAGCCTCGAGGAATTTATTGCGGTATGGGAATTTGTTTTGATTGTCTCGTTGTTGTAGATGGGGTAGCTAATACTCGTGCATGTATGACATGGCTCAAACCAGGAATGAGTATCGCTACACAAACTGGATTTAAAGCCCAAGAAAATTAGTAGGAAGTTTCCACAATCGAAACATATTGATCGTCTGGATCCTTGAAGTACACATATTTAAATTCTGAAACACCGACATCCAAAGTTTGAATTTCGCTATGCATTTCAATTCCCAATTTACTTAGTTCGGAAACAGCCTTATTTATGTTCTGCACACCAATTCCAAAGTCCATGGGTCCAACGTGCCCCCACTCGCCACGACAATCCTCCCATAGTGGAGTGAGACGCACCGGCTCTATTCCTGCCCCTTGGCCCGATAACCACAATGTCATGTGATGGCCCGGCAGAGCGCGCCCTACTTGATACCAAGGCGCCATAGGATCAAAAAATTCTTTAGATTCGAATATCTGATCGGTAAAGCCAAGTTGGTTGTAGAAATCAGTAGTTGTCTTCATATCGTGAACACCAAACGCCACGTGATTGACACCTTCAATGCGCGGTGATGCTGGGCGAGAAGTCCAGAGGCCCTTCCAATCAATCATTTCAACTTTACCCATCCATGGGTCTGCAATGTATGCAATGTCTAGATCTATTTGATGCTCTCCGACTGAAGCACTTAACGGCTCCATCAGCGACTTACAGCCTTTTTTATCAACCAAATCTCTAAAAATTTTCTCAGTCTGATAAGTATGTAAGCAAACTTCAGCAAGACCTACTTCTCCATAACCAATTCCTGCCGGATATGGCGGTGCACCATCACCATCAAGACGTTGAACTAGTTTTACTTTTCCGGGCCCAAGGCGAGTCGTAAACCTATTGCCTAACATCACAATTCTTGCTTTTACCTCTTTCTTTTTCGTTATCTCCTCAAGTCCTGGAACAATTCCGGTGTAATCAAAGAACACCTCGGTAAAACCCAATTTATCTGACCAGAAATCTAGGGCAACATCCATATTTCCTACGCCAATTCCTGCGTGATCTACTCCTTGAAAGTTCTTCATAATTTCTACCTCTCTCTGACGCTATTTGATAATTTCAAATGATTTTAAAATTTCCCTGATTTCACTTATAGCCTTAGGGTCAAGTACCGGTAATCGAGGTGGCCGCACTGTTCCACCTGGGACTGCCATAAGCTCCATAATTTTCTTGAGTTGGCTCTGATAAGCGCCATACTTTCCCGCCCAACCACCAGGTAGCCAGAGCGCCTCAAGTAATGCTTGATTCTTAACGGCATGATTTCGCGCTAACTCAATATCTCCACTCCAGACGTTTTCCCAAAACTGAGTATCAGCACGCCCAAAAATACTTCCGCCTCCAATCGTTCCATCCCCACCATGCTTCAGCATGAAATCTAAATTCTCAGGAATCATAAAGTTGCCAAAAACACGGACTCGATCGATTACTCGCTTTGTAGTCTCCTTAAACTGTTCTCCATTTGGGGTGCTGTCCTTAATCGCAACAATGTATTCAAGGTTTGCTAATTGATCAGCTAACTCACCATATATCTCAATACCTGATCCATGGGGCCAGTTATAAATCATTATCGGCGCTTTTAAACCTTCAGAGAGGGTTTCAAAGTAGGCCAAAGTCTCTACCGGAAGTAACTTAGAGTAAGCCGGGGCAGAGGAGCACACCCCTGAGATACCCACATCAATCGCATGTTTTCCAAGTTCTATGGACTCCTTAGCAGTAAATGTGGTTATTCCTATTACTACGGGAATTCGACCCTCTACTTTTTTAACAAGAAACTCCGCAATCGCTCTTCGTTCTTTAATTGATTGCGAGAACCATTCACCGGTGGTTCCATTTACGAATAAACCATGAATGCCGCGTTCAAAATACCAGTCAAGAAGTTGGTCAAAGGCCTGCCAATCAATTTCGCCAGAGCCATTAAATGGAGTTGGCGAAGCTGGCCAATACCCCTTCCAATCTACTGAGTTACGATCCATTTATAACTCCCTCCCATTTTCTTGAAACCCGAAATTAGATTTCACGATCAACGCTAAATTCTTCGGGTAATTCACTACTGCCATCTCTTGAAGTCATGTAATTGGCCAAAAGTTGAGCAACCATCGGACCTAAAGTAAATCCAGTTGGCACCATAGCAACATGATATCCAGGCACTTTTCTAGATTCTCCCAAGATGGGCTTGAAGTCCTTGGTATATGCCCATACCCCGCTCCAAGTACGCATTAATTTCACGTCTCGGAGCATGGGTAAAACCCGTAAAGCAACAGCTAGATTGCCGGCTGTTGAGCTCCATAGATTGCTATAACGTTTTGGATAAGCCTCATATTTTGCAGGCCAACCGCCTCCGATAATAAAAGTATTATTTGGTGTTTGCTTTAAAGTAAGACGTCGTCCAATATGTTGAATCATAGACTTCAGAAAATACTCTGAAGGCTCTGTTACATTAACATGCAAGCCACTTAATCCCATCGGAAGATTCAAACCAACTTGCTTTGCAATCTCCATAGTCCATGCACCCGCAGCATTAACCACGCGGTTACATAAAACCTCACCTCTGGAAGTCTTTAATTTAAATCGAAACCCTGATGATCCGGGAGAGCTTTTCTCCAATACCTCAACGCTTTCAACTGTGCACGAGGTGCGAATCTTTGCACCATTTTCGAAAGCTCTATAGGCATATGTGGGACCTACTATTAGTGGATTTGCATGTCCTTCGCGAGGGCAAAAAGCAACACCTCTTAAATCTCGGGCTAGAAAAGGGGCAAATTTCTGCATCTCCTGACCAGTCAAAATGTAACTCTCAAGTCCAGCCTCGTTTTCAATTTTTTCTTTATCACGCAGAACTTGTAATTCCTCTTGAGTTTCAGCAACCATAAAACCACCATCGAAGTGAACTCCAAGATCTGCATCTAACTCTGCCTCAATCCCATCCCAAAGCTTGGCAGCTTCTACTTGAAGTCTTACCTCAGCAGAGAGTCGTACGCGCTCACTATTTGTCATATGCGGAGTAAGTTGATGTAGGGCAATCTGAAAGTGAAAGCTACCTGCATTTGTTCCAGATGCTTCTCGGTTAATTTCATCTCGTTCTAAGAGAAGAACTTCCGTCTTCTCCTTAGATAGGTAATAGGCTAGAGAGGTACCAAGTAACCCACCACCTATAATCAATACATCAACGCTTTTGGGAAGTTCTTCAGAGTTTTGCTCATGCGACAAAAATCCTGTGAGAAAATTACTCTTCATTTATAAAGTACTTTTCATCTCGAATAGAACCATCGGCGATTAGTCCAATCTCCACTGGCTTAAATGGAAAACGAGGTGTCGCAAAAGGAATTTCACTAAATGGCAATGTGTGTCTCTTGCTAATCATTGCAGCAATTTGACGCTGACAGTTTCTGCCTTGGCAAAGACCCATACCGGCTCGGGTGTAAGCCTTAACCACTGAGATATCAGATGTTGACTCGATAACAGAATCAATCCCTGACTTCCTTACGCTCTCACATCGACAGACAATTGTTTGATCATCAGCCAATTCGTATATTCCTGGCCTGACATCAAACATGTGATTTAGCGCCTTTTGAAACCTATTTCTATTGGACAATTCTCGAATATAGGAATTGGCTAGATCTCTTAGCTGGAGTTCGTTCAAATTCCCATGCAGGAAAGCCACTTTTAAACCCGCTAAGGCGCCTTGAGCTATCGCTGAATAAGAACCTGTAACCCCGGTTCCATCGCCGGCAGCAAATATTCCAGGAACACTAGTTTCTCCCCATTGATCTTTTTCTACCTTAAATCCACCCTGGTTTTCGTCATAAACAAAGGAGCACCCCAAGAATCGAAAGATTTCGTGAGAAGGGAAAAAGCCGTAACCCACGCAGAGCAAATCAACGCTTTCAACTTCCTCTGTTCCCTTAATAGGTCTCCATTCTTGATCAACTTTGCAATGAGTAACCGATTCAACTCTTCCTTGACCCTCTGCTTTAACTACTAACCTTCGATATTTAAAAGGTATTGACTTTTTCAAAAGGATACTTCTGTAGCGGATAGCATCAGAAATTAAATTCCAATTTCCAGATACCGCAGCGGTCAATCTCAATAATTCACTCAACTTAGGTGGGTGAGAACTCTCTAAAACTTTATAAACCGGAGCTCCAAGTTCTAGTAATTGGGCCGAAAACGCTAGAGCCAACGGACCACTTCCAGCAAAGAGTATTTTCTTGCCCGGAGAGAGTTGTTGCGTCTTTACAAGTGTCTGTACGGCCCCAGCAGTCATAACACCTGGCAATGTCCAGCCTGGAAAAACAACAGGTCGATCATATGCACCTGGCGCAATGATTAAATTCTTATACTTAAAAGCGCGCGTTCCAAAATTGGGATGAGTTGTATAAACAATTGAGTCTTCAATACTAACCACCTGCGTACTATCAAAAACTTCTATATTGGAGTTTTTGATGGCAGAAATCATTTCTGCCCCCCTTGCATAATCCTTTCCCAGGGATGCAGCAGATGGACCTTTGAAACCAACTCCAAGCCTTTTGAAAATTTGACCACCAAGGGTTATGCGCTCTTCAATAATAGCTGTCTTGACCCCATGCTTTGAACTCTTTAGCGCTGCAGATAAGCCTGCTGGCCCCCCGCCAATTACTAAGAGATCATGGGAATCAATCGTTTGCATCTCAACTCAATTCTTCAAGGTCTAAAATCTTTTTTTCCTGAGGAAGACGAATGGACAACTCGAAAATCAAGTTGCCCATTCGTTCCCTCGATCTGCTTGCTATGGAGTAATTACTCCTCTAATCCATAGATATTCAACTGAGAACTACCTACTTGCACGCAGGTAAGTCAGGCATCTTGTATCCCATCTGTTGGCGGAATACCGCCTTCAAAATGCCAGCCTCTTGCTTTTCGCAAAGCCATGAGGCAAGACGTGTCTTGAGCGGATCGTTGCCTAATTGAACGGTCCAGTGACCAAAGTAGCTACGAAGATTTGGCATCGCAACTGGCTTTAATAAATCTGGATTGTTCTTATTGAAGAAACCGTAAAGGTTTGCTTCTGCAACAATTGCATCTGCGCGACCTGAAGCCACCTCAAGAAACGCTGCATCTTGTAATGGGAATTCCACAAGGGTTGCCTTAGGGAATGTGCTCTTAACAAATCCAGCTGCTAGCGAACCTTGTAATGCAGTGATTTTCTTTCCAGCTACATTCCAGGCTTCAACAGTTGGACGTGTTGTATTGTTTTTCCCAGTAACGAGAATGGTGCTATATGGCATATATTCACGCACATAAAGTATTGACTTTTCGCGATCTGGGTTTTTACCGAGACCAACTGAAACTAGGTCAAATTGTTTGGAGACTAATCCTGGAATTAGACCTGCGAAGTCCATATTCTTGATCTCAAGTTTTAGACCAAGATCACGAGCAAGGCGACGAAGAAGTTGATAGTCATAGCCTGCTGGTTGTTTTGATGAATTGAGATACATCTGTGGCGGGAACTGTAAAGTCATGCCCACCACTAGGTGACCAGGCTTTACTAAGTTCAGCTTCGAGGTATCTTCCTTTGCTGATGCAGCTCCCGAACCCATCAGTACTGCGGTGAGGGTGAGTGCAGTAGCAAGAAGTAGTGATAACTTCTTTTGCATTGTATTCCTTCCGAACGTTGGATTTTTTCTGATTTTCCCTACCTACAAGAAATTAATTCAGGAGTTGGCATCAACCAACTCCTGAATGTGAGCTCTTTTCTTGCGGGTAAGAAATCTATAGATAATCCCATTTGAGGGATAGGTGATAGTGCTCTCAAAGCCCTTAAAAATATAGTCTACTAAGAAGGCAATCGCCACATACAAAAGTGCAGCAGCAGTGTAGAGAACAAAGGGCTGAAAGTATTGCGAATTAATGGTCTGAGTAACTCGAACTACCTCGGCCAAGCCAATAACAGCAAATGTGGAGGTATCTTTTATCATTCCGATGTACATGCTTCCTATATTAGGAATCGCAATTTTTAAGCCTTGGGGCATAATAATTGAGCGGAAAATTCTGATTCGAGTCATCCCTAAAGCCATTCCTGCTTCTCTCTGGCCTTTATGAATCGCTTGTAATGCAGACCTAAATATCTCCGAAAAGAAGGCTGAGTAAAGCAAAGTAAGGGCGATTACCCCAGCTTGATACACCGTAAAATTCTTACCAAAGAGCAATGACCAACCGAAGTAAACCCAAATAACACTTACTAAGGCTGGTATACCACGGAAAATATTTACATATATGGTCGAGATTCCTCGGAAAAACGCAAATCTGCTCATTTTTGCCAAAGCAAAAACCAAACCTATGAATAGGGAGAGAAATAGTGCAGTAATTGATACCGCCACTGCTGTCCAAAGGCCTTGAATAAGCTCACCGCGATAATCCCAGATGAGGTGCCACATGAAATTTATTTTTAAGTCATTATCCATTTAAAGCACCGATCCTATGAATTGGCGAGCCCGCTCATTGTTGCAGTTGTCAAAGAAATTTGCATCACCAGTGGCTACTATATTTCCAGCCTCCATAAATATATGTTGATCGCCTATCTCTTTAGCAAAATTCATTTCATGGGTTACAACCACCATGGTCATTCCACTTTCAGCAAGAGCTCTCATTACCGACAGAACTTCTCCAACTAGTTCTGGATCTAGAGCTGAAGTAGGTTCATCAAAAAGCATCAAAGTGGGATCCATACTCAAAGCCCGCGCTATTGCAACTCTCTGTTGTTGCCCACCAGATAACTGACTTGGGTAACTTGCCGCCCAAGGCAATAGTCCAACTTTCTTAAGCTCTATTGCGCCGCGCTCTCGCGCATCTGATTTTGAAATTCCTGTAACAGTTGCAAGCGGAATTGCAATATTGTCTATGGCAGAGAAATGTGGAAAGAGATTGAATTGCTGAAACACCATTCCTACTCGACGTCGAAGCTCAATTGGTTTTCCACGCACTAACTCAGAACCATCCAAGCCTGGTCCATATTCACGATTCTCAAAACATATTGAGCCAGAATTTGGCTTCTCCAATAAGTTCATAGTGCGAAGTACGGTGGACTTACCAGAACCGGATGGACCAAAAATTACGGTATGGCTCCCAGCATGCACATCAAGGTCAATACCATGAAGAACTTCTGTGGACCCAAAAGACTTCTTAATTTGTCGCAATGAAATGATGGTGTCGCTACCTGTCATCACTAGATTACAACCCCTCTTCTATGTTTGCCTTGAATTACCCACCAGAAGATTAATTTCTTACTCGCGGAATCCTGTCATATGGAGGACGTATTTAAAAGAGAGCAGGGCTTAGTGTTTTGTTCTACATGCGAACACGCCTAAATCTCATGCTGGTGCGTAACCTTTGCGCTGAAGCATTCTGGCTTTCATTTATTTCAAAGCGTTATCTAATATAACTTGCCCCGTTGATATCAAAAGTTGCTCCTGTTAAGTGGCGTGCTCGTCCAGTAGCAAGAAAGTTCACTAATTCGCCAATTTCTTCCGGAGGCACAAGTTCGCCCATGGCAAGAGCAGCCTTCATCTTTTGTTCACCACCACGCAGGATTGCGGCCTGCTCTGACATTCTAGTTTTCACTATTCCTGGAGCTATAACAAAGGCTTGAATACCTTTCTTGGCATAACCCTGAGCAACTGTTTGGGTCATAGCTTTTATTGCCGCTTTCGTTGCCGCGTAGGCGGGAAGAGTTGATAGCGCTGATCCCCGTTGCCCAGACCAACTAGAGATAGTTATTAGAACTCCTGCGTTCTGTTCAAGAAAGTGATTAACAGCTTGCCTAATCAGTGAAGCAGCTTCCAAGACGTTGACTTGAATACTTTGATTCCAGCCTTCATCCCACTGCTCATCATCGCCCTCAAAAGGAGTTTCTATATTTACCGCAGCATTGTTTACTACTACATCTATTCTCCGATTGCCTTTAGTGGCTTTGGCCCACAACTCCCGAGCCGCACCGGGCTTACTTAAATCGGCTTGAATAAACTCTTTTTTATCTTCAGCAATATCTTTTAGATTCTCAATTGCACCAGCAGCATAACTTCCATAGTGAGCAACTACTTCAGCCCCTGCTCTGGCAAGATTTAGCGCTATCGCAGCTCCGATACCGCGAGAAGCTCCAGTGATAAGAACGCGTCTTCCCGAAAGGTTTAATCCACTCAATTCTTCAGACATACAACTCCATTCTATTTAGCACTAGAGAGTAAAGCTGTTGCAATTGCTCACAAGACTCCACAATCAACATTAATCATCTGTCCTGTGACTCCTGAAGCTTTATCAGAGGCTAAGAACAATGCAAGATTAGCAACCTCTTCTGCCGTGGCAATTCGCTGCAACGCTGTCGTTAATGATAATTTCTTATATGCCTCCTCTGCAGCCAAGGAATCCCCTTTGGCGCGATCTAAAAGCCTGTTTTTTAGAGCTTGAGTGGCTATTGGCCCCGGAGCAACTGCATTGACCCTGATTCCCTCAGCTCCAAACTCAATAGCAGCTGATTTAACGATTCCCAAGAGGGCATGCTTGCTTGCAACATAGGAGGTGATATTTGAATCTCCTTTCCAGGCGTTTAAAGAGGCGGTGAAAACAATTGATCCGCCTGGTTTTTTCATTGCCACAGATCCATATTTCAATGTTAGAGCTGCTCCTATGACATTAACATTTAAGACATTTTCCCAAGATTGACGAGAGAAATCTGCACTTTTACTCCAAGGTGGCACAATCCCAGCATTGATAAATAAGTTGGTTATTGCTCCCTGCTTACTGATAATACTAAAACTCTCTCGCAAAGATATTTCATCGGTGACATCGCATTGCAGAAGGTGAAAATTCTCCAATTCAGGCTTGCCACTACTGGATAACAGATCGAGTGAATAAACTTGTGCTCCCGAGGCTAGTAGTTGCGAGCAGATTTCACCGCCAATGCCTGATGCCCCGCCAGTAACGACTGCTATCTGACTCTTTAAATTTTCGTTCGTCATACGAACTATCCCGTCTACTCTCTCTCCCTGCTAAACCTAGAGTATTGACCCAATAATTAGTAGCATCCACCTAAATAAGTCGTCTTTGTCAAGATATGAGAACAGGCAGCTCTAGTGGAATTGTGGTGATTGGTTGAAAAAATTGATGAGTTTGGCAGAAGCAATTTCATTGCACGTTCAAGATGGCGATACGGTAGCTCTTGAGGGATTTACTCATCTAATTCCATTTGCTGCTGGTCAAGAGATAATCCGACAGAAGAAAAAAGACTTGACCGCAATTCGTTTAACTCCAGACCTTATTTATGATCAGATGATTGGAGCTGGCTGCATCGCCAAATTAGTCTTCTCATGGGGAGGAAATCCTGGAGTGGGATCGCTCCATCGCCTTCGCGATGCGCTTAGCAATAGTTGGCCAAGGCCTCTTGATATTGAAGAACACACCCATGCTGGCATGACAAATCGATATGTAGCAGGGGCCTCAGGTCTACCTTTTTCAGTTCTTCGTGGTTATGGCGGTACTGACCTTCTATCAAAAACTCAGAATATCTCTCATATCAAGTCGCCCTTTAGCGATGAAACTCTTTTGGCGGTAGCAGCCATAAATCCTGATGTCACAATTATTCACGCCCAACAAGCCGATCGAAAAAATAATGTGATGTCTTGGGGAATTCTCGGTTCATCTAAGGAAGCAGTCTTTGCAGCTAAGAAAGTAATAGTCACCGTCGAAGAAATTGTTGATGAGTTTGAACCTCATCACAACTCCGTAATATTTCCTGAAAAGCTAATCACAGCTCTAGCTGTATCACCAAGAGGTGCTTGGCCATCCTATGCCTCCGGCTATTACGAGCGAGATAACAACCAATACATCGCTTGGGATGAAGTAAGTAAGGATCGTGAGAACTTCAAGCTATGGCTTCAGGCAGAGGTATTTGGCAGAGGTGAGAAATGAGCATTGAGTCAAAGTGGAATAGCACAGAGATGATGACGATTGCTGCCTCAAGAATTTTGCAAAACGAGATGATTTGCTTTGTGGGAATAGGAATCCCAAGCACTTCTGCAATATTGGCAAAATCAATGCATGCCCCGGATTTATTTCTGGTATATGAGTCTGGAACAGTAAATACCAATCCACAGAAACTCCCACTCTCCATCGGAGATGGTGAACTGGCCAATAGAGCATTGAGCGTTGTTGGAATGCCAGACATTTTCAATTATTGGTTACAGCCGGGACGCATTGATATGGGATTTTTAGGGGCCGCACAAATTGATAAGTTTGCAAATATCAACACAACTATTATTGGAACAGATTATAGAAATCCAAAAGTACGCCTACCCGGCGCTGGCGGAGCTCCTGAAATTTCTGGAGCTTGTAAAGAAGTTGTGATAATACTTAAACACTCGCCTCGGGCTTTTGTAGAAAAAATCGATTTCATTACCTCTTTGGGCTTTGGCAGTGGGCCAGGATCTAGAAAAGCTGCAGGGCTTATTGGTAATGGGCCTTCGGCAGTTATCACAGACCTTGGTGTTTTAAAACCAGACCCTAAGAGTTGCGAACTCACGCTGGTGCAAATTCATCCTGATGTTACAGTTGAAGAAGTTAAAGAGAACACCTCTTGGGATTTGAAAGTTGCCAACAACTTGAGTGTGACTGCCGAACCAACTCAAGTTGAGCTAGAGAAGGTGCGCTCTCTAGTAGCAAATTCGAGGAGTTAATTTAGAGCCTTAAATCTGGATCTTGGTTTATATACTTCACAAGTTTCATAAGAGCTAAATCGCGGCGCATGACATTTTCTTCCCAGTCATCTACTTTCCATTTTTCTTCAATTGATTTACTCACTTCATCAACTATCTCATCACTCCAAGGGTCATCCTGACCGCGTTCCAAGCCCATGCGGTGATAGCTATCAGCCATTCGAGCGGCATGAGATCTATTCCCACCTTTTACATTTAAAGCCGAGGTAGCAAAGGGGCCAATAATTGACCATCTCCGCCCTAAACCTTGCGTTACAAGCAAATCCAGTTGATCGGCTGCAATAACTCCATCGCGAACTAAACAGTAGGCCTCACGTAATAGGGCCCCTTGTAATCTATTAAAAACAAAACCCTCGGGTTCCCCTTTTATCAAAACAGGTTGCATACCAACTTTTTGCAAAAATTCTAGTGTCTTTTCAACTGCATTAGTGCTGGTTTGAAGTGAGGGGACAACTTCGGCGATTGGAAGAAGATATGGAGGGTTGGCGGGGTGAACTACTAGAAATCTATCAGGGCTCTTAAATCCCTCTGTCATTAGCGATGGGCGAATTGCAGATGAAGAACTAGCGATTATGCAGTTACTATCTGCCGATTTCTCGATTGCACTTAAAATCGAGGCCTTAATTTCTATTCTCTCTGGTCCACACTCTTGTATATATCCTGCCCCAGAGCAGGCCACACTCAATGAATCTGACTCACTTATGCGCCTTAAAACCTCATTGGCACTGGGGGTTAAAATTCCTATTTCAGAAAGCAGCTCTAATCGATTTTGAATCTTTGACCTGAAACTTTTCAACTGTTCTGGATCAGAATCAAAGATGCTCACCGAAAGACCAGCCCTGGCAAAAACTATTGCCCAGCCAAGTCCAATAGCCCCAGCGCCGATTACTGCAGCTTTTTCAATCTTCATGAAAGTGAAGTCCTACTTAGATTACCTATTTTTGACTCCATACTTTCGCTTATAGGCTCGATAGGTGGTGGCCCACTTACTTGGATCATTTAGATTAGTTCCACCTTGGCGATGAACCACTTGGTTATGTGGCGATGTTTTGACCAACTCTGGATTAGTTCTAGCCTCATTACATACCGTTTCAAGTACATCAATCCAATAGTCAATATCTTCAATTGACCAGAGCTCTCCAGCTTCAGGGGTGAAAGGCTCTGGAATGAACCAGGGTTCATGGCTGAGCCAATATGCATCAACGCCATAATCAGTCATTCTATTTTGGACGTCAATACAAGAAACCCCTGTTTCAGCCGTTAGTTCTCCCAGGCTATATCTAGTCATTTCAAGGCGACGTTGGGTCAGCTCCGATAAACCTTTTGTAACACCTGGAATAGCTAATAATCGCTTCTCCATATAATTATTTGCCAGCACTGAGATGTTAGCTGCATCGCGCAAGCCCTCAATTCCCATGGCGCGAGTCCAAGAGTAGGCGCGAATTACAACTGGAACATTTCCAAGAAATTCACGAACTCTGCCAACGCTCTCTTTTCCTTCGCTCTGAAGATAAAAGCTGCCATCTACTGCTTTCTCTACGCGCGGACCAGGAAGATACTTAATGAGCTTTGCGTTGCAGCCATAGGCGCCAACTGCGGGACCGCCACCACCTTTTTGGCCACCAAATGTTTTATGCAACATATACATACAGGCATCAAAACCTAGATCTGCCGCACGAATTCGAGTCATTACCCCATTGAAATTTGCATGGTCATAGAAACACAGTCCGCCCGCATCATGGACTAAATCAACCCACTGACGAATATTTGGATTGTAGATACCAATATCATCAGGATTATTGACCATAAGGGCCGCTGTTCTATTAGAGAGCACAGCTTTTAAAGCCTCTATTGAGGGATAGCCATCTGCCTCAAGAGGTAAGGTAATAATTTTAAATCCTGCAGCAGCCGCAGTAGCTGGGTTGCAAGGATGGGCTTGAGCAGTGGTGATAATTTCATTGCGCTGGGCTAACTCTCCACGGTCTGCGTGATATGCCCGGGTTATAGTTGCCTGTATATAAGCCGCGTCTGCTCCACCTCCTGCTTGAAAGATGAATTTATCTAATCCAGATAACTCTCGAAGCATCGTGTCAAAACGATAAATAATCTCAAAGATTCCTTGCATGGTATCTGGGCTTTGATAAGGATGCATTTCGGTAACAAAATGCTGTCCAACAATTCTTTCATTTACCCGTGGGTTATATTTCATGGTGCAGGTTCCAAATAGGCTAATTCCCATCATTCCCAAGGTTTGCTGTGACAGATGCAGATAATGCCGCTGGACTTCAAATTCCGAGATCTCAGGTAGTAACGGCGGATTAACCCTCTTTAGAGCAGAATTTAAAAGAGCGCTGGCATCTCCAACGCTCTTGATTATTTCCGGTTCAGTTTTTGGTGCCAATGAACCGCGTCGACCCTTTGCGCTTAGATCCATTACTAAAGGTTCATCCCATACCGGAGCATGGTATTTACGAATCTTTGACTTAATCATCGTGTTACCTCCTTAAGGGCTTCAACTAAAGCATCGATATCTGCCTGGGTATGAATTTCAGTAACGCAATAAAGCGCTGATTGGCCATATCGAGAAAATTCCTCTGACAAATCTTTGCCTCCAAAGATTTTCTTAGCTAATAAAGCTTTATTTATCTGCGCAACAGACTTTTTTGTAGCATTGAAATCAACTATAAATTCCTTGAAGAAACCACCACTCCACTTAACTTTAACTCCTGGAATCTCTCCAATTTTCTTAGCTGCATAGTGGCTTCGTTGCAAAATAGCTTCTCCAATATCCTTAAATCCACTTGGACCTAACAGCGACATATAGGTTGCATTTGCAACGGTCCAAAGATAAACCGAGTTTCCAGTCCAATCTTTGCCATGTTCCCTAGAACCATAAGAAGACTGTTCAAAGAGAGTTAGCCCAAAAGCCATCTCTCCAGCAACTGTGGTGTCGGTCAAGCTCACCTGAAGGGTGGGATATTCGCGAGCGTATTTTTCTTCATCGCGAGTTGCAATAAATCCTCCAACGCCGCCACCCGCGTTCATATGAACACCTAAAGTTTGAGTAGTTCCAACTACGATATCAGCTCCAAGGTCTCCAGGGGCCATAACTACCCCAAGGGTGATGGGATCTACTCCAATTATGAATTCCGCACCTGAGTTAGATGTGATCTCGGCAATAGATTTAGCGGTTGATTCAAGTACTCCAAAGTAGTTTGGACTTTCACAGTAAACAGCAGTCACATCATCTTTAATCTTTGCTTTAAGATCAGTCAAATCGAGACCACCAGTTTTTTCATCTATTGCAACCATCTCAATTTCGATATATCCATCTAACTCTGAATACCCACAGTATGTTTTAATCACCTTAAGTCGCTCGGGATCTACTGCGCTGGCAATTAAAACTTTTTTACGGCCGTTGATTCGAGCCGCCATTCGAATAGCATGACCTGCAGCTGCGCCATAGCTATAAAGTGGCAGACCAACAAAATCCATCGACACTAATTCGCCTAATTGACTACAAAACTCAAACCAAACTTGATTTCTACCATGATCTGAGGAGGGTGTTCCCCAGACAGGTGTAGAGAATTCAGTTCTTTGCACCATTTCATCGCATATTGCTGGGACATAATGTTGCCAACAGCCAGCACCTAAATAATTAGTAAAGTCTTGACCTGACTTATTCTTGCTTAGAATTTCAGTTAAATGCTTATGCAGGCTCGCCTCAGAGGCGATCTGATCTTCAAATTGCCACTTACCAACAAATCTATGATCTTGAGGTATTTGCTCAAAGAGCTCTTCAATATCGGAAACCTCTGCCACTTTCATCATCTCTTGATAACTAACAAGCGCTGAATTAGCCATAAAGGGGTGTGGATTTGGTATCTGCGATTTATTATTCATTGCCACTCCTTACTAGTTGTCTTGCGCTCTCCTTGGTGATTGAATCTAAAGGTGTTCTCAGTCGCACTAACATATCCTTGCTTTGAGAGGTATGCACCCTGACAAAAGTCGGAATATGCTGATTCTGTCCATTGGAGTCCAAGTCAACGAATAACTCGACTGGAAATAACCCCAATAATTTAGCCTCTGCCGCAATTATGTATATGTTAGACCAACCAATCGCATCAATGACCCTTGCGCTTAATTGCTGATTTCCCCGGCCAAAGAGAAAGCCTTGTCCGCCAATTACCCCTGTAATTAGAGAAACTTTTTTGTATAAAGAAATCTTTTCCAGTAACTGAGACTCTGTTAGATCTTGACCAATGCACCTGCCCTGATAGCTGGCATCTATCCCCTGTAATGTGTAGTTGGGGCCAAGAATTTTCTTCAATGCAAATGTTGTTGTTCCCGATCCAATTAGCACAAGCTCATCTGAGTTCTCCAGAATTTCTGCTGCCAGCTTTTCAACCAACTCGCCAATGCCAGGATCATTTTCAAGACTAATCTTTGCTTTAGCTGAGCTAAGTGTTACTTGGCTCTTAATTGAACTTGCTACACCATAGTAAGTAGATTGCGAGTAATTGCCCATTGTTGAATCACTTGAGGCTGCATCCAATATTTCCCGATGAATTATCTCGATTTTCTCTCGACTCTCAATTTCTTGCAGAATCTGGCTAACCCCTTCCGGAAAATGAGTAAAAACAGAGCTACGCATCTTCACTCCTGCAGGAATGCCAAGCATCGGAATCTTACTTCCAGCTACTGAGTAGACATCTCTAGCAGTTCCATCCCCTCCGGCAAAGAGAATTAGATCAACTCCAGCGGCAATAAATTTCTGACAGAGATTGCGAGTATCGTCGCCATCAGTAATTTGTGATTCAAATCCGGAAAGCCCTAAAAAATCAATCTTTAAGTCATTGAGTAAATCGCCGCCCATCTGACCTAGGGGAGCTATAAAATTAATGCTGCGAACCTTCTGACCTTCAGATGAGTTGAAGTTCTGTAGAGCTCGTATCGCGCGCTCAAAGGCCAATGGTCTTGCTCCGCGAGCTAGAGCCTGCAGATGATTATCTGCATCGGTGCCATGTAGGGCCACAGCACCTCCCATTCCGGCAATTGGATTAATCAAGAATCCAATTTTGAAAGTGGGTTCAGGCATCAACTAGAGCTTTCCGATTTCGCGGCCAATATCATCTACTGCGCGCTTAACGGTGGTGACCATAATTTCTAACTCAGAATCAGTAACCACAAAAGGCGGTGAGAAAGAGAGAGTATCTGCCGCTGGCAGAGCTCTTGTTATTACGCCAAGATCCATAGAGCGTTTAGCTGCGCGTGGTCCAATTTTCTCACTTGGATCAAATGGCGTCATTGGATCTTTATTTGCTACTAATTCAATCGCTCCAATTAAACCTTGGCCACGAATCTCGCCAACCATCGGATGATCTTTGAAATTGTCTTGCAATAACTGATGAAGGACCTGTCCCGAGTGGGTGGTCTTTGCTAGATAGTTATCTCGCTCAATTATCTCTAGGGTTTTTAGCGCGCAAGCTGCCGCAACTGGATGGGCTGAGTAGGTGTAGCCATGGCCAAAAGCTCCATATTTCTCACTGCCATCACGTAAAACCTGCCAAATTTGCTCAGAGACAATCGAGGCCGATAGCGGGATATATGCCGAGGTTAATCCCTTTGCAATGGTAACGATATCTGGGGTCAATCCCATAACTTCAGTGCCAAACATCTTGCCCAAGCGACCAAAGGCAGTTACTACCTCATCTGCAATCAATAAGACATCATACTTTTCTAAAACTTTTTGAATCTTTGGAAAGTAATCACTGGGAGGAACAATTACCCCACCTGCTGCCTGAATCGGCTCTGCGATAAATGCTGCAACGGTTTCAGGATCTTCTTTGATAATTAATTCCTCAAGTTCACTTGCTAATCTTGTTGAAAAGTCAGAATCTGACTCATTAGCTTTCTTTTCCCATAAGCGATGTGGGGCCTTGGTATGTCTAATCATCTCAAGTGGCAGATCAAAGCCCTCATGCAAATTCTTTAGACCAGTAAGTCCAGCAGAGAGAACCGTTACGCCATGATAACCACGGAGGCGGGAAATAATTTTTTTCTTTCTAGGTCTTCCTAGAGCATTATTATAAAACCAGACTATTTTGGCATTTGTATCATTTGCATCTGATCCACTACCCCCATAGAAAACCTTTGACATGGGCTTTGGAAACATATTGATGATTTTCTCTGAAAGCATTGGGGCAAGATCAGTACTCATACCTGAGAAGGAGTGGTAGTAAGACAATTTCTTTACCTGATCTGAAATCGCATCTGCAAGTTCGTGATTTCCATATCCTAAATTGACACACCAGAGGCCAGCCATGGCATCAAGAAATTTATTGCCTTCTATATCGGTAAGCGTTGAACCCTTTGCAGACTTTATGATCTTTCCACCAGAGGCCTCATGAGCCTTGAGCGCAGTAAAAGGGTGGAAAAAGAACTTACGATCGGTTTCGCTTAAGGATAATTCTTCTCTTTGGCTCATTTCTCCCCGTAGCTTTTCTTGGTGTTCGTATAGCGAATTAATGACGCTTAGAATCTACTAACTACCTTAGGCACTGTCTAGGTTGCCACTTCGAGATTATCATTGCCACTGCGCTCTTTAATCAATAGTAAAAAATCCACCCCGCCTAGAAGGGTTCAAAAATGACAGAGAAGGCCAAGATCAATCTCGGGCTTAAAGATGGAACGCTTCTCAAAGAAGATCTCTTTATCGATGGATCTTGGGTGGCAAGCTCCAGTGGTGAGCGGGCTCCAATTATCAACCCAGCCACAGGTGAAGTAATTGCGAATATTGCAATGGCCACCAGAGAAGATGTCGTCCGTGCAATAGAAAGCTCAGAGAGTGGTTTTAGGCTCTGGGCAAAGAAAACTGCGATTGAGCGAGCCAAGATTATGCGACTTTGGTATCAGCTGATTTTGGAAAATGTTGAAGATTTAGCTCTGATCCTCACCTCTGAACAAGGCAAGCCACTTGCAGAGGCAAAGGCGGAAATCATCTACGGAGCGGGGTTTATAGAGTGGTATGGCGAAGAAGGTAAGCGAGTTTATGGCGAAACTATTCCCACCAATGTGGCCTCCCGTCGCCTACTTACAATTAAGCAACCTATTGGCGTAACTGCATCAATAACTCCTTGGAACTTTCCAATGGCGATGATTGCCCGTAAAGCTGGACCCGCACTTGGCGCAGGATGCTCGATGATTATCAAGCCAGCAACCGAGACTCCTTTATCAGCAAACGCCATTGCTGAACTTGCTGCCCGCGCAGGAATACCAAAGGGAGTTCTAAATGTAGTAGTTGGCGAGCCAAAGATGGTCGGTGAAGTTATTACATCAAGTTCAATAGTTAAAGCCTTGAGTTTTACCGGATCAACAGAGGTTGGCAAAATCTTGATGGCAGCTTGCGCAAAGACTGTTAAGAAAGTAGCTCTGGAATTAGGCGGTAATGCGCCACTAATAATTTTTGATGATGCCGATCTTGATGTTGCAGTCAGTGGAGTTATCGCCTCAAAATTTCGCAATAGTGGTCAGACTTGTGTCTGTGCCAATCGAATCTTGGTCCAAGAAAATATCCATGATGACTTTATTGCGGCATTAAAAGTTGCAATTACAGAGCTAAAGGTTGGAAATGGCCTAGATCCGGCATCAAAACAGGGGCCACTTATAAATGAGGAGGCAGTTGCCAAAGTCCAATCCCATATCAGCGATGCCCTAGCTAAGGGCGCCACGCTAATTTCTGGGGGAAGGCGTTTATCGGGAGATGGCACTTTCTTTGAACCCACGATAATCGCTGGAGTAACTGCTGAGATGTTGATCTGCCAAGAGGAGACTTTTGGACCTTTAGCTGGAGTGATTAAATTCAAAACAGAGCAAGAGGCTATTGATATCGCAAATGACACACAATTTGGCCTGGCTGCCTACTTCTTCACAAAAGATAATGCTCGCACCTGGCGAGTTGGAGAGGCGCTAGAAGTTGGAGTGGTTGGAATAAACACTGGATTAATCTCCTATGAGGGAGCTCCCTTTGGTGGAGTTAAGGAGTCAGGTATTGGGCGAGAGGGTTCGCTACATGGCGTTGATGAATTTGTTGAAATTAAGTATCTCTGTATCGATCAAATAAATTAATTCTGCAGCGATAAATCTCTTTCAATCTCTGATACGCATCTGCTCAATTTTGGCAAGAGCTTAACTCGCAAGTCACCTTCACTTACTCGCGATGAGTGCGCGCTCACATTAGCTGCTGCTAAAACTTTCCCATCTTTGCTATGGATCGGCATCGAAACTGATTGCACGCCATCTTCTAGCTCTTCACAGACAATTGAGTAGCCCTGCTCCTTAACTCTTTTAATTATGGATCGTAGCTCTCTCTCATTAGTCACAGTCTTTGAGGTCAGCTTCTCTATCTCTGCCTGCTCAAAGTATTTGTCTAAATCTGCCCCACTCATTGAAGCAAGCAGAACCCGGCCCATAGAAGTTGCATAGGCTGGAAGTTGGGTGCCAACAGCTAAATTAATTGTCATTATTCGCTTTGCAGCAGCGCGACAAACATAAATTACATTGGTTCCCTCAAGAACTGTTGCTGAAGCAGATTCCCGAACCTGATCTGCCAGCTGCTCTAGATGGCCCTGAGCGATAGAGATCAGCGAAAAGGATGATAGATAGGCATATCCAAGCTCTAAGACCCTGGGTTTAAGATAGAAGTGGCGCCCTGATCTGCCAATGTAATTAAGCTCCTCAAGGGTCATTAGAAATCTTCGCGCTGTGGCCCTTGTAAATCCAGTTGCCTCAGCAACTTCGCTTAGCGTTAATTGAGGATGCGTTGCATCAAAGGCTTTAAATATTGATAGACCCCGATCTAGGGATTGAACAAAGTCTTTACTTTTTTGTGAAGGATTCTCGCTCACCTCTGCCTCAAACCTTTATTGCAATCGCAATACCTTGCCCCACTCCAATGCAGGCTGCGGCAATACCGATTCCACCGCCCCGGCGCTTTAACTCCCGAGCGCAATCAACTACAACTCTGGCACCCGAGCCACCAATGGGATGACCAAGTGCAATTGCTCCACCATTGACATTAACCAGATCTGGATCAATATCGGGCAACTCATGCAATACCGTCAAAACCATTGCTGCAAAAGCTTCATTTATCTCCCACAGCGCAATGTCTGCATAGGAAAGCTGCAACTTCTCCATTAATTTCTTGATTGCAAGAACCGGAGCTCTCGTGAATTCATGAGGCTCGATTCCAACAACTTGAGATCCTAAAATTTCGCAAATTACTTTGCCGCCGATTTTCTCTACCCCAGCTAAATTGGTTACGATGACTGCTACCGCGCCATCATTTATCGGCGATGAGTTCCCTGCAGTACCGGCCCCACCTTCAGAAAACACTGATTTTAAAGCACTTAACGTCTCTATTTTTGATCCGGGTCTAATTGACTCATCCCTAGTTATTCCATTTACCGAAAAGACAAAATCATCATGCTTGCCTGCATCCCAAGCGTCATGGGCTCTTTGATGCGAACGAAGAGACCATTCATCTTGCGCAGCCCTTGGGATCCCATGTTTCTCGGCAACTTCCTCAGCACATCTCCCAAGTGATTGGGTCCATTGCGCCGAAAATTCTGGGTTTGTCATACGCCATCCGACCGTGGATTGATGTAAGTCTTGTGGATCAACCGTTTCGGGAAGTCTTTTTTCGTTTCGTTGCAAAATCCAAGGTGCACGTGACATTGATTCAACTCCGCCTGCAATTATGAAGTTGGCATCTCCCACCTTGATAGAACGGCTAGCTTGAACTATTGCTTCAGCCCCGCTGCCACATAGGCGATTGATGGTTACACCGGGAACTGAAGCCGGAAGCCCAGCAAGTAAGGAGCTCATACGGGCTACATTCCGATTGTCTTCACCAGAACCATTTGAATCACCAATCATCACATCATCAATATCTGAGCCCTTCAGCACACGAACTCGAGCAAGCACCTCTTTCATTGCAAGGGCCAACAAATCATCAGGTCGAATGGCTGAGAGCCCGCCGAAGTAGGAGCCGAAGGGGGTGCGGGCCGCCTCCACCAAAAAAACTCGCTCCATGCCCATCCCGTGATTATCGCCTAATAACCAGCGTCACTCCAGTCCCATGCGTGAACTGCACATTGAAAAACCCGCCCTCCTGAACCCTAACCCGCCGGGTGGCAACCCTGGAAACCCAAAAAGGGGCACTCATATCTGATGAGTGCGTCCTTAAGCGCCCAGCCGATCTAGAGAAATCCTCTATTTCGACTTTTTTAGAAAGGAAACAAATGTCTACAAAGACATCAATCAAGCGCATTGCGCTTGTTGCTGTGTCAGCGTTGGGCTTTGGTCTGTTGTCAGTAGTGCCTGCGAGAGCTGCAGCTGGTGACATAACAATGACCTACGACTTTACTAGCACTGGCGCAACCGCAACACCAGTTGTAGGTACAGCGGTAGTTGTACCAATTACATTGGCTACTTCGGCCATTACTTCAGACGCTTCTGGTGCAACAGCAACACTGACCGCTGAATTAACAACACTGCCAACTAATACAGCATTGGACGCACAGGGTGCAACAACAGCCAGTGTCTCGCTGAATGAATTTCCAGCGGCTGAAGCCACAATGGCGGCAACAGCGTCTACAAGTACAGTTGGCGCAAAACTCACCGCTACATACGTTGGTGATGACCTAACTCAAGCTGCTACAGCTGTTGGCTCTTTTGGTTTCACTCCTGATGTTCCTGGCTACTACGTCATGACTTTAACTGTGAGTGATACAAATGCCGACGCAGGAGGCGCCAATACATCTGCTATCACAACTGCAACTATCGAAATTACAGTTGAGGGAGCTCAGTTAGTTCAAGCATTCTCCGGACTTGGTGCCAATAGCGGAACTCAAGTAGCTGGTCGTAATTTCGCAGCTGCATATACATTTGCCGCTGCTACAACGACAACAGGGCGCTTTGTAATAACTGCTTCTGGTGCCAATATTACGTCGGTAAACAATGTTGCGACAGCGACTAACGTAGCAAATGCAACGAGTTCAACTACAACGGCCGGTGTAACAAAAGTGAACGGTACTGATTTCAAAGACGGTGCAAATTTTGCGAATCAGGTTGCGTCTCAAACCGGCGTAAGTGGCTCAGGTGTGTCTGAAGGACTACTAATTTCCGCTAACGCCACTGATGCTGGAACGGCTTACATCTATATTAAGTCAATCAACTCCACAACAGGAGTTTTGACAACAGTAGAGACAATCACTGTAACCATCACCACCGCGGCAAATTCTGCAATTTCTGCCGCTAATTCAACAATTGGCCTGCAGTCAGCAGCTTGCCCAACCTTTGGAGCAAACAAGGCTGCCGATGTTGCAGCGCTCGCTAACGCTGCTCCTGCCGATCTAACCGCGGCCGCTGGAGGAATTCTCCACGTCTGTATAAAGACTCGTGATGGTAATGGAAATGCGATTGCTGTAACAGCAGCATCACAAATTACAACATCTTTAGGTTATATTGGAACCACATCCACTCCTTCGTCTTCATCTGTCGCAGCTGCTGCAGCAAACTCACAAGATATGTATCTCTTGGGTGTTTCTACAATGAAGGGTGCAGGAACTGTTACCGCAACATTAATTGATGGTGCAGGTAATGCAATCACACTTTCAGCTCCTGTTACATTCTATGGAACCCTTGCTACTCTGGAGTTAGCTGCGAATTCTTCATGGTCTGCACAGCCATATGCTGATGGTTATGCCACATCTGCTCCAACTACTGCGGCACTAACACTGCTTGCAAAAGATGCTAACGGAAAACAGATTGATCTTTCGCAATCTGCAAACTCAACTGGTTCATACACCGTAGAGTCTTCAGGCACAGCAGGAACAGCTGCAAATCGTTCATCTGATTCACTCGGTGCAACAGTTGCATCGAGCTTTGCCTCAGCAGACATCTTTACCTACGGAACTGGTAACTGGGTAGCAGTATCCTGTGCTGCTTCTACAGGTCCTGAGAAGTTGACAATCACCGCTTGGGGTAAGGATTCTCTTGGCGCATGGGTTGCATCAAACTCGGTCGACTACTACTGCTCAAGCTCCACCGTGGCATCTCTTGAGTTGAAGCCTGCTTCAACTGCTCTTACAGTTGGCGGAACTACAACTCTTGACTTTGTCGCTAAGGATGCCAGCGGATTCATCGTTCCAGATGGAACTGCTGTTGCATGGGGCACAACATTCGGTTCAGTAGTGGCTGCTTCAACTACCACCTTGAACGGAAGTTTGCTTCGTGATGCAGTGTTTACTGCACCAAGCACCAATGGAAAGGCAGTTGTGACTGTCACTGTTGGAACTCGTGGATTCAATGACACCGAGACCATCACTGTTGGAACTGGTGTAGATAATTCCACTGCCGCCGCTGAAGCAGCTTCTGACGCTGCTGCTGAAGCTATCGATGCTGCTAACGCTGCTACCGATGCTGCAAACCTTGCTGCTGAAGCTGCAGATGCTGCAACAGTCGCTGCTGAAGAGGCACGCGATGCTGCAGATGCTGCAACAGCTGCAGTTGAGGCTCTTGCAACTGAAGTTGCAACCTTGATGGCAGCCCTAAAGGCTCAGATCACAACCTTGGCTAACACAGTTGCCAAGATTGCAAAGAAGGTTAAGGCGTAAAGCCTTAACCCCTTAAGTAGTACCGAAGGGCCTCCAGAGATGGGGGCCCTTTGGGTTTTAGAAGAGATTTTTATTCATGGATAATTCGGATTGTGAACTTGAGCGGCTTGGGTATCAGAGGCAGGAGAGCTCTCCTTCTGATGTTTTTGATTTCTATGGTCCTCATTGGTTTTCAAATCCCTACAAATGCCATCGTTAATGGAAAAAAAGTTCTTGGTTCAGATTATGTAGTCACCTTGTTTCCATTTGGAAAGTCTGGCTCTGGTTATTGCACAGGTGCTTACTTCTCTGAACGGGTAGTTATTACTGCGGCGCATTGCGTCATTAAAAGCGGTGGGAGAGCATCGGAGCTAATTGCACCTATTAGCAATTTTTATGTCTCTCAACCTGGTATTGATTGGAGTCTAACGGAAGCTAAAAGCGATGCAGTTAGAGTGATGAAGATTTGGACTGAGCCGGATTACTTCAATCGGTGGGAACCAGAGAGGAATTTCAAAGAGGGGCAGATAAATGATGTGGCATTTTTATTTCTTGAAAGGCCTTTAAAAGGTAAACACTTAAGCCGCGGAGCTACAGCGGCAGAGATAAATGACTTTAAAAATGGCATCGGCACAGCTTTTCATCTTGGCTATGGCTGTTTGGGTGGCCGAAATGGCGCCACAATCCCAAATGATGGAGCGCCTTATCGGGTGGATGGAATTACCGGCACTCAGAGAATATTGCCTCATATACCCTCTCGGGATCGACAGTTGGAAGTTGACTATCCGCTAGGTACTTCCCTCTGCCCTGGTGATTCGGGAAGTCCATTGATGATGCAAAAAGGTGATGAGGTTTTGTATTTAGGAACTTTATATGCCGGAGGCGGATGGTTTGATGTCACCACAAATCCAAATGCTCGCGGTGTTGCTTCAGCAACCGTTTTCTGGCCCTTTGAAAATACTCTGAAAGCTGAGTCAATTAAATTTGGCGAAGAAGAAAAGTCAATAATCGAGAAGGAGAGAGAGGCTGAATTAGCCAGGATCAATGCGCAGTTGGAATTAGAAGGCAAGCGTCGCGCCGCTGAAATTAATGGGAATTTCTATAAAGATCTTACCGCCTGCCATGCCCGGGGTATCAATGCCGAGCTGCAGATACTTACCAATGATCAATGGAGTTCATTTGCCCTTGCTGCAGGCTGGGATGAGGCGAGTAATTGTCCGAGCACGCATCCTTTTCAGCCATGGACCATTGCTGAAGTTGCTGAGGACTCAACTTTGCGATGGAGATTCTGGGTGGTTAATAGCTGGGATGTTAACTCAAGGACTTTTAAAGCAAACTCCAAGGCGGTAGTTCTTCCCACGTCTTCACCCACTCCAACTCCAGAGCCCCAGCTCTCTTCCTCACCTACTCCAGCTCCAACACCAACACCAACACCAACACCAACGATCAAGCCTGAAGCGATTGCTAAAAAGAAAACTATTACCTGCATTAAAGGAAAGGTTAAGAAGAAAATTACTGCAGTAACACCTAAGTGTCCTAAAGGCTATAAGAGAGCTTGACTCTTTAACCGATCTGCTAATACTGAAGCTACATCAAACCATCGTAATACTTCAGAGTCTTTAAGGGCCTTATCCGCAGCAGTTACTAGATATAACCCTGTGAAGTAAGCCCCATTAAATTGATAGAAGGCTAAGAGATTGCGAGCGGCTTGGCCTTTACCGATTGTGGCTCTTACCAAGACTCGTGAATTTTCATCTACTAATCTGGCATTTGAAATAGGGAGGTTTTCAAAGGTGTAATCAGTAAATACGCCATTATCACTGCCTCCTTTATTGCTTTTACAGAGCGCTAAATTCTTCTTTAGCTCAGCTAATGCAGCGCTAGCTGCGCCCGCGTTTTGATACCTAACACTCTCGCTAGATAAAAATAGGTATGGCGAGTTGGCTCTGGTAACTGAAATCTGACGGCGAGCCTGTCGAGTTGATTCTGAGAGGTAATTAGAGCCGCATAGATCAAGGCTAGGGTCAAGCAGAGTCGTTCCCCGGGCCATAGGAAGCACGCTCCAATCGTTGGCGAAATCGCCTTGATTAAATCCAAAGGAGCTCAAAGCTCTCTGGGTAGGGTCGTTAAGGGATTCATCTACTAATGGTGCTTTTCGATCTACCTTAACTAATGAGGAGAGGTCTACATCTAATTTACTCAAACCCACTAACGTGAAATTAGAACCAGCAATTCTCACTACTTTGCGAGCCTTTCCTAACTCAACAGCGGCGCCAATACGCAATTGATTTGAACTGGAATTAGCAATACTGGCTACTGGTTTATTTGAGATAACTACCGAAGCGCTTCCATTTCCAGAAAGCACTCCGATATTGCCTGAGGTGGTAAAGATTGCGGCACACTTTCCAGTGCACCTCATCGCCCCAGCTCCAAATTCGCTTGCGCTACTCCACTTACCACTCTTTTTCGCTGCTGCAGCGCTTAAGAAATTACTTGTAATCTTAACATTGCCACTTTTGCCATTACCTAAACAATCAAAGACTTGTAATTGCGCTGAGATGCTGCCAGAAGATGGGATGGTAAATCTTGGCGCGCTGCGATCAGCGCTTGCATAACTAACCCAGCCATCCTCGTTTGAGAGTTGGGTAAGACAGAGCCCGCTACCTGCATCTGAAATACCGCTCCAGGAGAGATTAAAGCTTCCATCTCTAACTCCAAGTATTTTGATATCACTTGTGACAACTGGATCACTGCGATCAATTGTTGCTGCAACGCTCTCTGACCATGGGCTCTTATTTCCCCATAGATCGATAGCACGTACAGAAAGTGAGTAGCTTCCTTCAGGAAGATCACGCACTTGTAAGGTCTTCGGCGGTGAGAATGGATTTAGATAGGTAGGTGTCCACTTCTCCACATCTCTTACCGGTAGCGTAATTTCCTTACCATCTACTCTTACCTCAAATCCACCAATCGCGCTCTCGCCATCGTCGTATCCTCCAGTCAAAATCGAAGCCCCGGGGTAGTTCCAGGTGCTGTTGCTAGAAAGCAACGGGGTTGCAGGTGCGGTGGTGTCGGGCTTACGAGTAATCTTTACCGTTACCGCATTCTCGCTGGTAGTTGCGCTAGCGCTGATAGAAATATTTCCGCTACTAACAGTTGCCGTGTTTCCTTGCGGCAGAGTCATGGAACCCGATGCACGTGATCGTTGATAGGTATAGCTATCCCAATTGAGCATCCAAACATCTGCACCAACAGCGCTGGAAACTTCGCCCAACACGCTGTCTTCAGGATTTGGACTCACGATGGCTGAAGCTGGCGGCGGATCAGTCCGATAGATAACGAGCCCCGGTTTATATGTAGCTTTTGCATTAGCTCTGCGGTACTCCACCCAATATGTGGACTTTCCATCCCGCAAGAAGATTGCGCGCGTTGCCCCCACGACATCTGATGCAGTCAGATCAATGCTTTCACTCAACCAAGATTGTTTAATCTCTTCTTTATCAAGTAGCCCCATCCGCCATTGGTGATAGGTAGAAAGCGGCGTTGATACATCGACATTGCCCATAGCATCAATAGTTCCGCCATATTCAACAGCTTTGCAATCTGAACCCCATGGTCCGTCTTTCGCCCCTGACTCGCATCGCAAGAAATTTGAATGACCAAGTCCCAAGGTATGCCCCAATTCATGAGCAATAACAAAAGCAGATGCAGAATCCTGAAGGGTCATCACACCTCCTGGGTATTCATTTGAGCCGATCAGCGCTCGACCCATCCAGATACATCCAGAGTCGGGAACCAAGATAATCAAGTACCGCGATGCCCAATCTGAAATATCCAATTGCTTATAAGTCTCGCTTTGAATCGTTCTCATAAAGCTTGCCGCGCTATTTCCGTCACAGGACATCGGGCGGGTAATAGCAATCGATCTATTTAAACTTCTTCCATGCACAAAATTGATTGTCCGACTTTTGCTATCTCCCACTAAAGTGGTGAAATCTCGCCAGCGAGGATTGACTTCATTTGTGATTGCACTTTCAATCGCACCGATTGATACTGTCGGTGCCTTAGCCCCTTGCCAGGTCACCGAAACCACATCGATATATCGAGTCTGATCGGCGCTGGCGGGACTTAGCCCAACAAATAAGAGCGAGAAGGAAAGTAATGCAAATCCCAGTCGCCGAGATTGCATCATTGCCTCAGATTACGGTGCGCTGTCCATTCTTTCTACTTGGCTAAATTCTCAGGAAAAACCCAAAGGGCCCCCATCTCTGGAGGCCCTTCGGTACTACTTTTTGAAGCTAAGGCTTACGCCTTTACCTTCTTTGCAATCTTGGCAACTGTGTTAGCCAAGGTTGTGATCTGAGCCTTTAGGGCTGCCATCAAGGTTGCAACTTCAGTTGCAAGAGCCTCAACTGCAGCTGTTGCAGCATCTGCAG
>Ga0214923_10001762_pt1 | contig 30133 bp, 34 predicted proteins | sample LL1510_MetaG_FD_177993 | JGI IMG/M metagenome (GOLD analysis project Ga0214923, IMG submission 177993) | Freshwater microbial communities from Lake Lanier, Atlanta, Georgia, United States - LL-1510 | ecosystem: Environmental > Aquatic > Freshwater > Lake | place: USA: Georgia | collected...
CTAAAATTTTGTTTTAATTTATCTCTGTTCTCTTCCCATCTCTTAAGTTGAACTTCTGATTGTTTTTTTTTAGTAACTTCAGGTCTATTTTTTCCTTTCCAATATTTTGATTCTTCTGGGAAAGAGCCATGTTTTTTACCTTTATTAGGGCTTATTCTACCTTTAGTTGCTCTACTTAAAGATTGTTTATGTTCTTTACTTCTAGAGACTCCAACTGGACCTGAATTTCCTGTCTTAGCTAGGTTAACTAAGTTATATCCTTTTTCTTTAAGTTCTTTCTCAACTTCAATTTCTTTTAATAAGGCTTCTTCTTCACTTAATCCTTCAAATAATATTTTAGATTCAAATTTACCATTATTTTTATTCACTATGTTGTGCCAATATTGGTTTCTACCACATTTGGTTTTATAGCGTCCTCCTTTACCTTTTCCAACATAAAAAGGTTCATTAGTATCAGGTCGTATATGGATATAGGTATAAAAGATTTTGTCCATTTATTATAAATATCCTACATTTTCATTGAACTCTCGAATTATATATTTGTCTGTTATTTCTAGATCTGTATAAGGCTTCATTTAGGTAAGAACCAATTTGAACAATATTTATTTAAATTTTCCTTAGTTACTGGTTCTTTAGTTTCTGGGTCTACTAAAAAATAAGTACCCATATGTTCTTGATAGTTAGTATTAGAACATATATATTTTCCTTCATCTTTGTTATAGTTAAGGTATTTACAAACATGACATCCAAATCCTTTTGGTGAGTACATGTATGGAGGATATTCTTCACCTCCATTTTCTTTTAGTAAATCAGTTAGTTTTATCATTTTGTTTTCCCCCATTTTTTACCTTTACCTTTTGTTTTACATTGAGATGGTGTTGGACGACAAGAAGGATATTTAGCGCGTTTTTCACCTTCTTTTCTACCACAAGATTTACATTTACCATTTCTACAAGTATTACAATCTACCCAACCGCCTTCTTTACCAGGTGCACCTTTACGAGCAAACCATTTATGAAGTGATTCATCCTCAGTTAACTCTTCTTCTTTTAAATCTTTCCAGATTTTACCCTGGCGGCATCTAACAATAGCTCCTGATTTATAAGCAGAAGGTTTATCGTATTTGCGATCTGCAATACGTTTACATCTGTCTTTTCTTTCTAAGAGAATTTGCTTGAGTATATCTGTTAGTTTCATATTACCAGTATCCTGAGAATGTTGTTTTAAATCCTAATAGTTTCGCATAACGAGGTAAACGACAAGCCCAATATTTAGCTTTAGTTCTATCTTTAGCTTGAGGGCAGTTCATACGTTTAGAAAACGCTTGACGTGCTTTTGGGTTGTTAAGTTTGGCATGTAGTGCTCCTCCAGCCATACCAAATGATACTTTTTTAATACGCTTGGTTTTAGGATCCTTAACATAAACGTAGAATTTTTTAGAACCACCACGTTTTGGTTTTCCTAAAGCTGGATGTTTCTTTTCTTCCTCAGTTAAATTCTCATGAATCATGATTGGGAAGTCAAGTGGTACTACTTCATATTCGTAAATTCCAAATTTACCTAAATCTGTATTTTCAAATAATTGTTTATCAATACCTGATAAATTTATTACTCCTTGTTTCCAAAGTAATCTTGCCTCATGAATTAATTCTATATGTGCTTTAGAACCAGGACGATATATGCTTTCTTGTAAGTTAAGTTTGTTATCTATGTGGTATCTTAATCCTTCAGAGATTGGGGCGTCATATTGTTTTGACTCGTTTAAACGCACTGGTTTGTTACAATCTCCACCACAACCACATCCACAATCTTGTTTAGGTTGTTCAGTAAGAACTTTCTTTAATATTTCAATTAGTTGTTGTTTCATTTTACAGCTTGACTATAAGTTAATTTTAAATTATTGGCTTTTGGGCCAGCAGCTAACATACGTTCTTGAGGTGAAATTCTTAATATAATTCCTCTACCACGATATCCATCTAATTTAGTAGCTTTTGAAGCATTTCTTTCTAATTCTATCACTGGTAGGTCCTTTTTTTCTAATTCATCTATTGATATAATATTTTTAGTAGAGGTTACAGTTAATGTATTATTTTGAAATGTAAAATCATTATCTGTAAAAGTTTTTTGAACCACCATAGCATTGTCCTTACCAAATACTAATTCAGGCAATTGATTCATTAATTCAGGAGCATCAGTAATAAAAATCCTACCATATGAGGTTTGAGTTTTAGGATTTATCATCTGGAGTACTTTAGGATTTTGAGGATCAGGAACTAGTTTTAAATTAGGGACTTTATTATTATATGCTTTACTCATAAAAGTATCATATAAGTCTGAATAACGAGTCATAGCACTTTCCCATCTAAAAGGACCATCTTTTTTTATTGATATAGAAAAATTTCCTTTTTTAGTTAATAAAACAGCATCTCCTTTATAACCTAATTTTTCACCTTCTTTACCAACATGTTTAGCACCTATAACATTTTTATATGTTAAATTTTTACCTTTAGAAGGTTTAATAATAACAGTTATAGGATTAGATTCACTAGCATATTGATTAATATTATCAACAAATATATTTTCATTTTCAACTCCTGTTCCACCAACAGATGTTAAAGACTCTGATTTTTCTATAATTTCTACTCCATTAGGCGCTCTAAAACCACCAGCGCTTGAACCCAGGATTGTTGTATCTCTAGTATATCCTAATTTTTCTAATTGTTTAAATACCTCTGATCTTGGGATGTTAGTTAAAACTATTATTCTATTAGATGAGTGTGCTTTAATATTATCTGTAGTTAAACCTAAAGCTTTCATTATTTCAGAAGCAGTTGTTTTAGCTTTATCAGATAGTTTTTCGTATGGTTGTTTCAATTCTAATATATTATTTTCACCTAACACTTCATTAATTAAATTTTCAAGCAAAATAACATCAGCCTGATTATTCATGTCAGGATATCCTTTAGGGAATTTATAAGAAACTCTATTTAAAAATTTTTCAAATATATTCATTATGCTGGTAGTTCTTCTGGTACTTCTTCTGTTGGAGCTGCTTCAGCTGGTGGTGTTTCTTCTCCACCTGCTGGTATTTCAGGTACAGTTTCATCAGCTGGTGTTTCACCTCCTGTTGGTACTGTATTAGTTGGAGCTTCTTTATCTGGTTCTGAGCCTCCACCATACATTAATATACGAGCTATAGATTCAGATGCTCGTTCTTCTTCGGGTAAGTTTAATAAATAGTATTTTTTACCTTCTACTTGAGCTATCCAAGAACGTTCAGTATATGTTAAATAAAAGTATTGTCCGTTAGCTAATAATATTTTAAATGTAGTAGGACGAGGAGCAACCCAATATATGTCTGAGATAAAGTCCTCGTATTGTTTTGTTAGAAGATTAATAATTACATGTTTTAATGTAGGAAACTTAGTTAAAACAGGGAATAATTCTTTATCTAATTGAACATCATCAGGTGAGACACCTAAAGTGTCTTCTCCTGTTTCTAATGTATCATTTTTAATCTTAGCAGCGTAAACACGCTTAGCTATAGTTTCAATTTTATTTTTAAGTTCCTCTTTAGTAGCCATAATTATTTATCTAAGCTATATAAATCTTCGTCAATATCTGGTTTAACAGATTGATATTTTAAATATTGAGTCACTGAGTTTAGGTAGTCGGCAGCTTTAGTAATTTTGCTTTGTACCCATGCTTCTAATTGAGTATCATCGTCTAGTAATTGGAATAATTCTTCAGCGTTTTCAATGATACGATATAATTCGGATTTAGCCATTTCACCTTCATAATCAACTTCTTCTTTTAATTCGACTCCACGTCCTTTTAAAATATCAGCTTTAGTTACTTTACCATCACCTGTTAAATCAGGAAAACTTTTCTTTTCATCAACATTTGTAGTTGGTGGTGTTGCTAATTTTTTCTTAATGATTTCTTTTAATTTATTTTCGTTGCTCATTTTAACTTGTTTTTTAGCTATATTCATTGCTCTACCACGTAAAACGTCCTCAGCATCTGCTCCGTATCTTGAAACAGCTTTTTTACCAGCTGATTTTTTCATCGCTTGATAAATATCTTCTGCTCTATCTAAAATAGCTTGAGTCATTTTAGATGTTTCCTCAGTGACATTACCTTTCTCAGCAGCATATAATGCTCTCATATGGGCTTTAGCTTTACCTATAGAGCTAGAGCAACCCATATTTTTATTTGTTTCTTTATTATAGATACACTTTCCTTTTCTTTCGTATGGCATGACTATAAATATAAAAAGTAAGGGGCTTCCGCCCCTTAACTCATTAATAATTTTGTAAATTACTTCTCTGCTCTGTCCTCAGCGATAGAAGCTTTACGATAGTCGCTTACAGCTTTCTTAATTTCGCTAAGGGCTTTACGTGCACGACCATGAGCGGCTTTACTTTTCTTAGTATGGTTAACTGTAAAAGTTTCCCATAAACCGTTCAAATTTTCAAATAACTCTTGAGTGTTCATAGATTTTATTTATTTATTGGTTAATATAAAATTACATCTGCTCTCCTGAAGTTGGTATTTGTGTCTTCAAGAAGAATAAAGCAGTGTTTCCGATTTGTCTAATTAATTTACTTTTCATTTCACTATCTGGTAATTGTTTAGCAGCATCTAAAGCCATTTGTAAACCTTTACCTATAGTTTTTTCAGTTGAATCTCCACCAGCTGTATCCATGTCTGGTGTCGAATCCATATCCATTGTTGGGGTCTCAGTTGGTGCTTCTTCAGCGGCAGGTTCTTCAGTAGGCATATCAATATCAACATCAATATCTTCAGATTTTTTAGCTTTTTTCTTTTCAGAAACAAACTCTTCTCTGATTATAGTTTCTATTATTGATTTTAATTCAGTAGTTTTCATTTAAATGTTTATTATAAATATATGGGATTTGATTAAGAACGTGAAGTACCACGCTCTTTTTTAATACGTTTAGTGATAGCCTCTTTAAGTTTATCTTTAAAAGTATTTTTAGCGTTAGGATCAGGAGTATGTTCTCCAGATTTTTCATCTTCTTTTTTAAATCTAACTAATAGATCTTGCATTTTAGCATCTAGTGGATCTTGTTTACCTTCGTTTGGATTAACAAATAATGGTCGTTCCGCCCACATATCAAGAATTTTATCTATTTTACCTTGTTCAATCCCGGCTTGACCTAAAATTTGTTCTAAATCTTCAAAATCTTTGCCACTTAAATGTTTAGCGGCTACACCTTTCATTACATCTGATCCAACAGTACCAGCTGCTTTTTTAATGTCCGTAGGGGTTACCTCTTTAAGTTTATATTTAAAAGCCATGTTAATTTAAGTTTTTTAGTTTGTAGATAGTTGATCTAATTAATTCAGTAACACCATCTAATTGATTTTGTATATAAGTGTCCTCAGTTGAATTATACATGTTGTAAACTACTTCATATAATTGTTCTAAATAAGCTATAGTTTGATTATTACCTTTATATTCAATTAATTTATAGTTAGAATAACCTGTTACTATACCATATTTACCTTGATATGATTCTACTAAACCATCTATTAATTCAACAATTTCATCATAATATGTGTTTAAAGCCATATGTTCAGCAAATGAAGTAGTTTGCCAATGAAAAATATGAATTTGAGTTCTTGAGTGAAGTAAATGTGATATTAATGTAGCGAATTCCATTTATTTTTGTTTTAAATAATTACTCATTAGGTTACCTATTGCTCCTATTTTCTGACGTATAAATATCCATTCATCTTTAACAAATTTATGTTTTTTATTGATAAAATTGATACCCATTAAACCTATAATACGATCATCTAAATCTTTTATAGTGAATAAATATATTGATTTAGCAATATTGTCTTGGCAAAAAGATTCAAGATTATATGGATTTCCCAAAGACATATCTTCAACATGTATTTCTCCATGTTCATATAAAGCAGCGAGTATCTTGCTAAACAGGGAGGTAGGAATATTTTGATATATATTTTTTAAAGATATAGCTTCAGGTGTGTTAACCTCGTAGAATACTGAAAATTTTTGAATTGACTTACCTGTTGGGTAAAAATGTCCTCCATTATGAAATTGAGCGATATAAATTTGATCACATTCTAACTCTTGCAGCATCGCATCAAGTTGTTGCTCAATTAATTCATTATGGGCTATAGCGTCTCTTAACGGGTCATTGTCTTTATTATGAATAAATTTCTTTTTTACCCATTCAACTAAAATAGGTCCAAATATAGATGTAGTTAAAGCAATAATTACAGGGATTAAGTACTCCATATGTGTAAACAGTGTCATTTTTTTAGGTTTTGTAAGTATTTAATGGTTTCTTCTTTGTTTTCTAATAACTTTTTCTTTGAAGAACCCACCCAACGTTCTACATCTCCTGCTTCAGTGATGTAAGATTCATTAGACGCATTTATTTCTTCATCAATCCAAATATTAAATTCTTGGATTACTCCATCAATATCTGAGTTGATGATATGTTTTTGATATTCATCCCATAAACCCTTAAGTCTTATTTCTTGTTCAAAATCAACTTGACAATTAAGACATCTTTTATACTGTAGGTAAAATAGTTTGTCGTTTTGATTTTTCATAAGATTATTACAGCAAGGGCAAAATAAAGGCAAGTGAATAGACTCCTTAGCGGAGTCTAATCTTGTTACATTTTGTTTAATACCGTTTTTTATTGTCCATTGTCGACCATCTTCTTCCCAAACATCCCCTTCTTCATGAAATTCTTTTTGTTTGGTGTAACCTGTCCCTACAGTTGTTTTTTCACCGTACTTACCTTGCATCAGGTTACGTAGACGTTGAACGTCTTTTTCCTTAAACTCTTTTTTTAAAACATTATCTGACATAACTTATATTGCTTCTTTTTCTGATAGTTTAAACTTTATACCTGCATTATCTAATACAGTTTTGATAATTTTCTTAGTTAAATCTTTTGTTGGGTTATCTTTTTGTGGGAAAACAAGTGAATTACCTTTAGCAACATATGATAGTAACTGTGGTTTAGATGAAAATTGTTTAATAAAATCATCTATTGCTTGTTTTGTTTTAGGTGGAAATGGAGTACCTCTTTGTTTTTCTAAAGCTTTCTTTTTAGCTGGAATGTTAGGACCAAAATGATCTTCTACTGCTTTATTGATAGTAGCTTTATTAGTAGCTGTATTACGAATATTAGAAGCATACATACCGTAATTAGATATGTCTTCTAATGCTTTTATAGTGTCATCTACTGAACCTTCAGGTGTTAGTACTAAGTCATATGATACTTTACCTAATGAAAAGTTACCATCTTCCTCACCATCATTTTCCATCAGTTTTACTAAACTGTATTTACTCATAGTCCTAATTCTTTTAATTGTTTAATTGTATCAGCAGCTGAAGTGTGTAATATTCCTATACCACCTTTACTTCTCCATTGTTCTATATTTTTATCTCTATCGTCAATAAGTATTTGATTCTCTCCAGAATAATTCTGTTTGTCAACAGCATTTGCTAAAATAAGTTTAACACCTGGTAAGTTACGTTTAACCCAAACGCGTTTACCTATTCTAGATGATTCCTCTCTTGACGGAGCTGAAAGTAATGATGGATTAAAGTGTTTAATATAATTCCAAAGTTTATGTCCGTCAGGCATCCATTTTAAGCGAATCCAAAATGAAACACCTGCTTTAGCTATTGGTTCCCAAAAGAATTCAGCACCCTTAGCATCTGCTTCTTGTGTAGTTATACCTGTAAGATCTTTATAACCTTTATCAAAGTCAACTAACACACCATCTAAATCACAATAGACAGTATGTTTTTGCTCTTCTACTTCTTTTAATAAATCTGTTAATTTAATCATTTTTTATTTATAATAAGATTAAGTAAATCATCAAATGTTACTATATTTTCAACTTCTTCATCTTTTATCTCAATATTATATTTAGATTCTATTAATTGAAGAATTTCAATTTTATATATTATTTTCTCCTCCATATAATTATATTATGATCTTCAATGTTATTTCCGTCTATTTTTTTAAAATCAGGAAAATGTTTAGTTAAATAATAATTATATATCTTATTTCTAACATCTCCTTCAGCAGCATATTCAAATTCTTGAATATTATGTTTATCAACCCAATATCTTATTAAACCAAAAATAGCCGCTAATATTCTAGGAGAATGAGGAACATTCAATAATTTTTGTAAATTTAATCCATTTCCTTCTTTATCAGTATCTCCAAAATTTATACTTGGAATTTTTGGATTTAACAATGATAGTATAGCTAATAAATAATGATAATCTTTATAAGATAATAGTACTTTAAATCTTCTAGATGTATCCTGTATAATTTCGTATTCAATTCCTTTAGATTTTAATTCTTCAGGAGAGTATATATCAATTATTTCTTTTAATAAGTCTGTTAATTTAATCATTTTTTAAACTATTTTCCCAACTTCTAAATAACATGTTTCCTTTACTATATGCTTCTAACTCTAACTCAGCTAAATATTCATCTTCATTTATGTTATCACCTTGAATATTATTTATTCTACCTTCAAGATTTTGCATGTGATGAATCATTTCATGAGCATAAGAACGTAATATATCTTTTGGGTGTCTATCGCAAGTATATAAAACTATAGTTTGATTATTTGGATCGTAATAAGCGGTTTTACCTAATAATTTATCAGCGTTTTCACTATCATCATTCACAAATTCAACATTAGGTAAAGGTTCAATATTTAAACCATTATCCATCATTGATATTGTTAATAATGCTAATGCGTGTGTGAATTCTTTATTATTATCTAATTGACCATCATTATCTAATGGTTCAAAGAAATTATTTGTCTTTCCTTTAGGTGTGTTATCATGTCCACATTTGTGACAAATATATAAATCATCTCCACCATCTTTAATTTTCCATTTCCAACCACAATTGTCACAAACTATACTATCACCTACTGTTTTTTCAAAAACTAGTTTTGGATTAGATGTAGCGAAGTTCTTTTTACGCATTATTGTTTTTGCTACTACTGTATTTGGATTACGACGATCTTTCGCTAAAGGAATGTTAATATCAGTATCTGAGTCAACTGCTACTATTTCTTCCCCACTATCTAACATATCTTCTAACTCGTCTTTTTCGTCTGAAAGTTTATCGAAAAAGTCATATAACTCATCTGCTTCAATTTCAGGACGATTACGTTTATCATTTACTCTATCAACAAAGTGAGGTGGGATTTTTAAGTCTAATGGGCTTAAAGCGTCATCAGCATAATCATCAATATCGTCAATTTCAGGTTCATGAACCCATTCTTTTATAGTTCCTTGTAGAATACTATAAACTGTTTCTTTATCTTCTATTGGTAGTTCTGTAGGTAAGAATGTAAAAAATAATTCTTTATCATCTAATGCTTTTCTAGCCGCTGTCCCACTTACTGGAGTTTTAGTAACAATATTTACTACTTCTAAGTTAGGTTTATCAGCTGACTTAGTACGTTTAGTAAAATCAGCAAAATCTTCTTCTCTACCTTTACGTGATCCTAAAAACCATTTTACTTTAGTTTCTGGGTTTTCTTTAACATATGAGTAAATTGAAGATATTGGATTTGAACTAGGTACTATTTCTACTTTATTTGGTAGTAGATGTTTATATATTTCCCAAATTTTAACTGATTGTTCTTGAGTAATATTAGAACGACCACCACCTGTACCTACAAAAATAATAAATTTATCAAGTAAAGGATAACGTTCTAGTGCTTGTTTAACAACTTCTAAATGTCCTTTTGTTGGTGGCTGAAAACCACCACCGAAAACACCTACAGTGGTTTGTAAGTCTTCTTCAGTTAGGAATGATCTTAATAATTCTTTAGATATTGGGTTCATCCTATAAATGCTTTTAATTTATTAGGTAACTCTTTAATATCAATAGGATTCAAATTAGACTGAATTTCTTCATAAGTATCAGCTATTTTGTCTATGTTTTTACCTAATAACTCTTTTGTTTTTGCTCTTTCTTTTTCTTTTTTAGCTAACTCTTCAGGTGATAAATTTGAATCATCTTTTCTAAATGTAGAAGTAAATTCACCTGATGATAATAAATTATCAAAATAATCTCTTAATTCACCTTGTTTAAGGGCTGAGTTGAATTTAGCTATTTCTGCTTTTTCTTCAGGAGTAGATGCTGGAGTTGAGACTAAAATAAAATTGTCTCCAAATATTTGTTTATAATCGTTTAATAGATTGTAAACATTACCCCATGTTCCTAACACACCAACTGCTGGTACTTTACGTTCACGTTTAAAGTTTCTTAAAAATGAAACAATTGGATGAGCATAAACCATTACCATTACTATATCATAACCACCTTCTTTTAACATGTCTAAAGTTGGTTGTAACGTAGATAAATTAGAAGCAGTGGTATCGTATATTAGATTTTGTTTATTTGATATAGCGTTAGGTAAATCAACTTTTCTTATCTGAGATGACGCAGCTGATAGATTACCATACATTGACGAATCTTTATCCTCAACATATTTGTCAGCGTTTAGATCAACAAAGTTCTTCAGTACTGGTTTCAGTATGTTCAATACTGTTGATTTACCTACAGACGCACCACCCGCCATAATGATGGCTTTAGGCTTATTTTGTATTTCTTTTAATAAGTCTGTTAGTTTTATCATCTTTATAAATATAATGAAGAGATCTGGGAAAGCCAAATCTCTTATTATAAATATTAGATATCTTTTCGTTTTGCAGAAGTTCTGAACGTTTCATAAGCCGGAGCAGCGTCTGGGTTTTCGATATCAAATAAACGCTTCACAATTTTAAAAATGTCTAAATTTTCTTCTTGTGTACGATCTGATTCAACTACTTCCCATCCTCTACCTTGCATTTTATCCTTTTTAGGACCACGTTTAGTTGATTTTAACCATAGTATTCCTTGACGTTGAATTTCTTTACCATAACACTCTTTATAACATTGGGAATAAACCGCTGTCTGTAATTCGTATGTAGAATGTACTTGATTTGATGTTTTAAAGTCTATAAGCCAAAGTTCTCCATCTATTTCGCAAATTAAATCGCATGTACCTGCTACTTCTAATTCGTCTGAAAATAAATGAACTTCTGTTTCTATTAGTTTAGGATTATATAGTTCCCAAAATTCTACAAATTTTAAAAACATTTGCCATACATCAGAATCAAATTGAGGATTACCATGTTTATTTAAAAATGATAACTCTTCTCCATTTAAGTAATTTTCAATTAAAGTGTGAACTTGAGTTCCTTCTTCAGATGCTTTTTTAACAATATAATCAGCTGCGAATCCTACTTGTTTTAACCAGTTTTCAAATTGTTTACCCTTAGGATATATTTGTAGTACAAATGTTACTGATGTGTAAAATTTACCATTTCGTCGGTAATAGCGCGAATCAGGGAGAGTTATTTGTTTATGGTCGTTAGATATTTCTAAAATTCGATCATATGATTGTTTGATGTTACTCATAATTCTAGTTTTTTCTCAAATAAATTTGAGAATGTTAGTGGTTGAACAGTCTGAATTAGGTTAGTAAAGTTTTCAAATCCCATTTCACTAGGATCTTTACCATCCATCTCTACGAGGTAGACTTCTTTACCCTCATTGATTAATTCCTCACAAAATGTGAGAGCTTGTTTCATAGCGTCTTTATCTAACGCTATATATATTTTTTGTACCTCAGATTTAGCTAATTTTTTCTTTAAACTTTTCTGTATATTTTTACCTAATAATGGAATCACATTACGTTTAATAGCTAAAGCATCAAATGGGCCTTCACATAAAATAATAGGTAGACTCCAATTAATGAATAATTCAAATGGAATTATATCTCTAGATACATCCGGGTTCTTATATTTAACAGATGAATTTTTATTAAAATTACGAGCGGTGAAATAATTTAAATTTCCATCTTTATCATATGACGGAATAACAATACAGTTGGAGTACTTCCCGTTAACACAATAACCTATATTATATTTTAGAATATCATCTAAGGTAATTTGCCTGCGTTTTAAATAACTGATAGCGTGTTTATACTCAATATTATTATCGGGGAATGATAGTGAGATAAATTCTTCTGGTAATTCTACTCTTTTGTCTACTTCCTTAATTTCAAATTTACCTGAGGTATACTTAGTTACAGTTTTAACTTCAAGTATTTTTTCTTTAGGCGCACTGATTAATTGAAATAGTTTAATAATACTTTTACCTCGTTTATCACAAACCCAACAGTGCCATTTATTTTCACCATTATCAGTCTCGTTTAGATTGATTTCTAATTTTGGTTTATGGTGATTACAGAAAGGACAATGGTAAGCGTAGTTACCTTTAGAAGTTGATTTACCTACACCCAAAACAGAATTTAATGTTGAAACTAAAGCTTGATTTACCATATCCCCAGTATAATAAATTAAGACTGAGAGACCAAATCTTTTTTGAAGTATCTTCCTTGAATGTTATCTACATATGAGTTCACATGGGGTTCTAAGCAGTCTAGTTTGAACTGATATTTTGCTTCCAAGTATGATAAGTGTTTAGAATTAAAAGCAAACTCAAGAATTTCCTTATCAAAATGTTGTTCACCTAATACTTTAACGTCTTCTAGTAAAGGTTTACAACTACCCCAATATGTTTTCCAATCTGATTCAGCATAAGTTACTTCTTTAAGTTTCTTACGACCTGGTCCTGTCTGGGCAGCGACTGCTTTTTTGCCTAATTTTTTAGTTTTCTTATGTGACAAAAACTTTTTACCAATGTAGAATTGATTTGTTTCTTTGTTTTTTATCATATAAACAAATCCGAAGCATCCTTCAGGGAAATCTTCAATTTTATCTATAACTTTATTTTTATATAACCAGTTATTCATAATTTTATCTATCTAAATTAATTAATATTGATGTATCAGTAGTTCTACTTGTAGGTAGAGGCTGTGATAGTTTAGCTACTGCTAATAGTTCTTGATTCTCATTATATAACCCAACTGTAGTAACATATGGCGCAAATACTGATCCTGTTATAAAATCATACACTTGTCCACTCATATTTAATGAACATGATGATAATAATGGATTTGTAAGATTACTACCTGAAATAACACTTGGGTTTAAAGTATAATTAAATTCATTTTCTCTAATAGTACATTTGTATTGTGTTTCATAAATTAATCTTGAACTTTGGAAACTACAAGTTACATCGCTTGATCCGGTAAATGTAGAAATAGCTGTAGAAGCGGGACTAGGAAATTGAGTTATAACAGCTAAACCATGTTGATATGATATTGTTCCTATAGGTATATTAGAGCCTGAGGCTAATAAGTTACCTTCCCCATCGTCTATTGTGATAACATATTGAGAATTATTTCTTTTCCATTTAAAATAGAAAGAATTTGGATTAATATAGTCACCATAAAGTTGAGAAGGAATAGATATAACAGCAACACGGGCATTAGATGCTGTAGGGAAATATCTTGAACCAGATAATGTAGTATTTAGGTAGTTATCAAATCTACTATGAACATTAGTGTTGGTATTATTTTCAATTATATTACCTTGGTAATCATAAACTATTCTAATACCTTCAGGATTAGGTAACTCATTAGTATAGTAAAGTTGTTTTATACTATTGTAAATATCTCTTTGATAATATGATGATGAATAACCATTTGAACCTGTAGTACCAATTGTTGGTTCAGTTGAAGGAATAAAAATACCAGTAATATTAGTACCTATTAATCTTTCAATAAATACATTAGGTTCTTTTAATGATGCACTCCCTACAAAAGTAAAACTTTTGTTAACAACAAAGGGAACTATGATAACATCCTGTGATGTAAGGGATTTGAATGCACTCATTTAAATTAAACTTTTAATTTTACTAAAGAAACTCTCTTACTCAAAAATCCAACTTAACTCTTATAAGTGCTTCCTTAGTGAAATCTTTTTTAAGTGGTTTTGATAACTTAGCCACACCTAACAATTCATTATTATCGTTATATAATCCTACAGTTGTAATATATGTTTGTGGATTTTGAATAAATGCATCATAAACTATAGTACCAGTTGAACCTGAGATAAAACTTGGGTTTTCTGAATAGTTAAATTCAGCGTTTCTTGCTCTTACAAACACAAAATCAGATGTCACTGTTTCTTGACTATTTAAAGTAAATGAACTAGTGATAATTGAACCTGTTATTAAACCTGTTTTACCTGAGTTTGATGTATATAAACGTGATGGATTTTGATCATTAGTATTTGAGTTTTTTAATGTGCCTAAACCAATACCACCGTTTGATGATTGTAAATCTAAAGCTGAAGCATTTAATATAATTGTTCCAATATCTGGTAAGAATAAACCATATGATCCTGAGATAGTCATTCCTGGTCCTATAGCTCCTGGAGCACTGCTTCCTGATGATATAGCTGCTCCGTCACTACCTGATACTATTTGGAACACACGTCCACAATCTAAATAAGTTATAGTAGTAACATCATTACTATTATCTGTAAGAGTAATAGTTGATGAACCTGAATATAAAGTTAAATTTAAACTACCTGGAAATAGGGATTGTTTAAATCTTGATCTTTCAATTGTTAAAGCGTAAAAATCAGGTTGTGTTACTCCATTAAATGTAAAGGTAGCATTTTCATCACCATAAATTAAATTACGAAATTGACCATAAATTGTTCTTGTTGGAGATAAACCATTTATACCCGCGTTATATAATAATGAGCCTGAACCATATTGGTTACCGTATGCTATATTGAATTGAATCTCAGCGGTTGAATCTGTTGAGGCGGTGTTATATACTGTTAAATAGTAATTACCACTTGTACCAGCATATTGAACAGATGAAGTATACATTTGTGATAATGTAGGAGTATATGCTGACCATGCTGGTGCTGTGATTGAATCCGCACTAACAATAAAATCTTCTGTATCTAATCTTTTAAAAGCCATTTTTATTTTAATTAGCAGTTTGTACTTTTATTTATTTGAACTGGAACTGTTACTCTAGCACCACTATCTCTACCTACTACAGTCAATGTTGTTGATATTTGATCTACTCCTGTTGGGAATAATATATTAAGTGTTGTAGCTGTTAAGTTAATAGTTGTACCAATTACTGTTTTAGATACATTTGTACCAAGAGTAGTTGTTGAATTTAAACTAGTAGCTTGTGTTGTATTAATACCTACACCATTAAATGTGTTCATTAAACGAACATCTGATATAGTAGCTGTATAACCTGAGGCTTCGTATGTTTGAGTTCCACCTAAATAATTTAATGTTTGAGGTGTAATTGCTAATGAAGCACCTTGTGTTAAAGTAATTACTGTATAACCTAGATCTAAGATAGGTAATTTTGAAGTACCACGAGGTAAAGTAGTAAGTAAATATTTCATTACTTGAGTTTCATCAGGAAATGCTTCTAATAAAGGCATACCATCAATCGCTTGACCATAATATGCTGATCCAGATGGATGATTAGGATTATACAATGTATAATCAATTTCATCATCTGATAGAGCAAATTGTGTAATTCTGAATGAACCATCGTTCTTGGCTAACAATTCTCTGCCTTTTCTTGTTAAGATAGCATCAACTGTTACTATTGAGTTATTAAGAAATCCCATTTTCTTTTATTAATTTTATTATAAATATTATGATATTATTCCTTTTTGAGTAAGATCTTGAATTATACCACTATAATTGTTTTTTAATGTTTGAGAAATATATTGTGGTTGAAGGATCCCAGTTCCTCCATTTGTTGTTTTTTTAACATTCATTATAACATAAGTTCCATCATCTACTATTCTGTATAATACAAAATGGTTTAAAATAGATCCTGAAGGTATAGGTGGAACAACAGTTAAATACACTCTATCTGAAATTTCAACATTTGTTATATTAAATACTTTGTTTGGATTATATTCTATTCTAATATAATCACCTATTTGAGCTTCCCAAGGTAAAGTTATTTGATTAAAACCAAAATCATAAATAGATTGAGGAGCTTCCTGGATATATTGATCACCATACCAGTTAAATAAACCAATAGATGATGTTAATACACTAACATTATTGCCTGTTAAATATTCTCCTACAGTCCAATAATCTCCAGAAGCTGTTGCTGAGTTAGCAGGATATTCGTTTAGTCCTTGGAAATAACTGTTTTTAATAGAAAATTGTGATGTAACATATGAGTTAGAAATAGAGTCAACATTTACTGTTATAGTGTCATTAGTGTTAAATACTTGGTAACCAGTACTTAAACTCCAAGGTATTTCATATGTTGTATTATCTATTTGTTGAGCGTTATTTAAATTAACATTTAAGTTATAACTAGTTATAATATCTGAATTTTTCTTTATTCTAAAAGATATATCAATATTTGAATTAGGGTCAGGAAGTAAACTACCTCCATGAATAGCGAAATTTACTCTAACAGTTCCTCCGGCGTCAAATTTAACTCTATTTGAAAAATCTCCAGTATTACTATTAAAATAATAAGCTGAAGGAGTAGTAATATTATAGTTACCACCCGAACTACTGTTTGGTAAAGTTATATTAGAAAAATTTATTTTAGTTTCAGGATTACTATAACTGATAAGTTGAGAACTTTGAATGGCTTTAAAATTATAATTCCAAGTATTTATTACACTGTATTTATTCAAATCAGCAAAAGACATACTAGGTAAATAATTTTGCAATCCAGATCCTGTTTCTGTTATCAAAATAGGCGATATTCTACCTACTCCTGTTATTTCATGAATTCCATATAAATTTGAATTAGGAGTATTACTACTATTTATAGAAGAAGCAATAGCTTTTTTTTCTTTTTCAAAATTATCTTTTAAATTATATAAAGCAATAGTCCCAGGTTCAGGGTTAACTGTATTACCATTTTCATCTATTAAATATTTAATGAAATACGCTGATTGGTTTATTATTTCAGGACCTGTGCCTCCAATACCGTCAAAATAAGCTATATATGTTTTATTTTGTTCAACATTAGGTAAAGCACCATATCCACCATTTGTTGTTAATTGATTAAAATCAGGTGAATTACTCTCAACACCATTATATCTAATATTAGACCAAGCTTGAGAAGTATAATTTGAGTCTTGGACTGAAGCTTTAAAAGCAGTACCAGATATTATTTGTTGATAATTAACAGGAGTTGTATAATTTGAAGTATAATCAACTTCCATAAATTTATAAGAATATTCTGAAGTGTCAGCGTTCCCAAATAGCGGGTTATAATCATTATAATCCCAATTTATGAATTCTGGGTTGAAGATAGTTAAAATAGAATTTGAAGATGTAGGAGCTATAGATTGAGTGATTTTAAGATAAGATACACTATTTAGTTTTAATGTTCCTCCACTGTTAGTTTTTTTATAATAAAGTTTAAAATTATTTAATTCAGTAGGATTATTATCAGATGTTAATATTCCATTTAATAATATATCTTGAGTGGCACCAGCAGTAATAGTACCTGAAGTTTCAATATATTTAGCTCCATCTGTTCTATTAAACCACTCATTATTAGCGAATACAATATAATAGTCTTGGTTTGTACTTGTTGCTGTAAAATTCAAACTAGCACTAATAATAATAGGAATGTTAGGAGTTTGATTAAATTTATATATTCCTGATGTTTGATTAAAAGAATTTTGGGAGTCATTGTTAACAGAAGTATATAAGCTAACAGCATATACAATATTATCACTAATAATAGGTCCTCCTGTGCTTTTAGAAGCAGACAAAGAATAATCTAAAATACCATAATTTATAGAAGATGTACTTTGATTTTTAGTTTGTATCCCATAAACAAAATAATCAGCTTGTTCTTGAATTGTAACTATATTATATTGTATAGGACCTAAATCATCATAATTAATAGTTAAATTAGATAATTGACCTAAGTAACCAGATTGGTCTAAACCACCAGAGTCATATCTATTAATTTTGATATATTTTACTCCTTGCCCGTATATTTGTCCGTATTGATTCATTGATATATTATCCTCCTGTTAATGAAAATTGCACTCCTCCTGGTACTCCCGCAGGATATATTATACTACCAGAATCCCACCATAAATATATTTCACCTTGATTTGGTGAAGTGTTTATATTTGTAAAATTATCTAATGGTGTTATGTTACTTTTATAAAACACAATATTATAATCTATTTCTAAAGTTGATGGATATTTAAACACATTTGCTTCGTTTAATTCTCCATTTGAAGCTTCAATTACTGTTCCTGGTAATTCTCCATTGTAAAATTCTCTTTGGTCTTCTCTTATTAAATAAGTTGAACCGGTAGGACCTAATTCAAATTCAGGCCATGTTTGTTGTGAATATGAATATATCCCATCTACCCCAAAAACCATTTCTACTGAGGCTGAGGGTCCATTAAGAGTGAAGTCATACATTCTAATAAAGAATTCTTCTCCATAATTACATTCTGTTAACCAACTCGCTGAGTCAAAAGCAGTAGCATTAGGACTTGATCTATAAGATGATGAAAATTCATATACTACTATATTAGTATCACTAGCAGAATAGAAGACTTTTATTACACCATTAAAATATGTTGTGAATGAACCACTTTCTATATTCCATTCAATTACTTCTGTAGGGAAATAATTAATTATATTAGAATTACTAGAAGAAACTTGAAAATAATTTTGTGTATTAGAACTTCCATAAGTAATACTCGCGAAACCTCCAGATACTGCAAATAAATAATTTGATTGAAGAGAGGATATATTATTAAATTCGTTAAATGTTCCACCTGTACTTCCACTAAAGAAAGCAGTATCTATAGAACCAGTTAATGTTAAATCTTGAGCGTAATTAAATACTTCATATAATCCTGCACTTGAAGAATAGATATTAGCATTTTGTACTTGATATGTATCCATTGTTGGTTGAGGATACTTATTACGTTCTAATATATGTTGTTTCACTACTACACCTGATCTTAGATTTGTTCTTGCAGGAACAAAATCCTTAATCATTTTAAATAGAGAATTGTCAAAGAACTTAATTAGTCTAATATAATCAAATAGATCATATCTATCATAATACTTTTTAAAATGATCCATAGCTAATACATTTAAATCAGGATATGATGTATCTGAAGTAAGTATTTGTCTTGGATCACCAATATATTCACCTATATTAAAATATCCTAACGAAGCAATAATATCATCATCAATTTCATTTGTAGGTGAGAACGCTACTTCTAAAGCATTAACATCAGGTATTTCACTTTGGTCAGAAACATACTGTTGTTGAATGTTTATATATTGTGATAATGTATTACCAGATTGAGAATACTCCAAGTTTATTTGAGGAAGACTTTGAGATATAATTTGAATCTTATCTGTTGTTCTATTTCTTAATCCAACTATAGGTTGATCTAAATAATTCATCTCAACATTTGTCTCATAATAACTTTGTGTTTGAGCAGAGGCACTAAAATATATGAAATAATTACTTGAAGATAAAGTTATATTATCTCTTTTTAAAAAAGATTCAGTTATTAATAAATTAGCAGCTCCTGTTATTGCTGGGTGTAAAGATGTTAATGATGATGAAGAATAAGTTAGAAGTGAAGATGTGAATTGAGATTCTAATTCATTACCCAATGGTGCTCTAAATGCTAAAATATCAAATGAACTTAAAGAACCAGTATTATTTAATCCATCAATAGATTCGGGATTCATAACATAATTTCTAAATTGAGATTCACTCAATGGAGAAGCATAATATCTAAATTCTTGGAACGAACCTGAAAATACTCTATTAGCAGGAATAAGTATATTACCTGTGTTACGAAGTATTACAATAGAATTAAAGTTAGAACCTAAACGTACTCCAGTATCAATCCAAGTATTTGCAGTACCTGCTGTTCTAGAATCATTCCATGAAGCATTAAGTGAACTTGAATTTGTCCCATCAACATATATACTAGAAGAAGCTATGAATCCTATAGTGTTACCTTCCTCATTATCATAAATTTTATTAGCAGCGTATAAAGTATATGTGGTATTTGAAGAAGAAACAGACATAGAAACATGCTGATTTCTTTGTAACATAACACTCCACCATCCACCATCAAAAAACGGTAGGCTTATTTCAGGAGATAAAACATGCTCACTACCAACATCTGCTCCACCTGAGATGTAAAATTGAAGAGTACCATACTTTTCATATGGATCTACTGATCCTGAATATGAACCTGTTCCTGAACCTGAGTAGAATAGTAGTATTCCAAAAGATGAAACTCCAACATTAGCTATTGGAATACTATTTTTAGCGTTTAATAGTAAAGACTGAGTATAAGGATTAGTTGTTGGTATTCCTTCAGTTTTAAATCTAAATTGGATACAATCTGGTACTATTAGTTCATTTGAGTCTAAGTAGTTTCTTTTAAGAGGTTGCCAAGGAAAAGATACTAATGCTTTATTATATGTTTTAAAAGCATAAGAATATCTATTTTGAAAATAATCATAAGTAGAAGTATCTTTATCTCTACCTCCAAATTCACTAATTCTTAAAATAGTGTCCGGGATACCATAAACATTAATTAAATTACGTAAACCAGCAACTGTACCTTTTTGTTTTAATAATAAAGGTAAGTTATGATATAAACGTTTATATACTTCTTTATTTATATCATCTATTGGTTCATATAATGCTGCTTGAGAAGCAGTTATATAATTAGTGATTAATTCTGTTGGGTCACCTGGGTAGTAAGTGATGTCATCTAAGAAGTAACCATAGTCACCTTCTACAATATAAGGGCTAACTACATAAACATTTCCGTCAACACTTGAAGAGAAACTAGAGGATGGAACTATGTTAAATCCAGTGAATGCATTATATAAATCACTAGTACTAAAATTGTTTTGATATATTTTTAAACCAAATGATCTTAAAGCATCCGCTACTAAATCTTTAGAAATACCAAAATCTAAACGATTATCACCATTATATCTATTAGTTACATCTTTATAATATAACCAAATATTATCATAATGTTGTCCAATCATATCAATGAACACTTTGTAAGGTTCATTTTGTGGGTCATCTCTTAGATAATCAGGTATAGTATTTACAAGATAGTCTTGGTTATTTTGGTCATAAATTGAAGCACTTTCAATTAAATCATTATACCAAGTGATTACTATTGTATCATTACTTGATAATGGTATATATGGTGGGGTAGTTGTACCTTTGGGGTATGTTGTTGAACCTGTATTAAAATACAACCAATACTCATATCCATCAAAGTTCTTGATAATATTATCTATTTTATCTTGTAAGATAGAAACACTAGAAGAAATTGAAGATGATTCAGAAGTACCTAAAGTTGTAATGTCTGAGTTATATTGTTCAATTAATTGTATTTTATAATAAAAGTTTTCAATTCTACTTTCAGCTGATGAGAAATGTATAAATTCTGAAAAATTAGAATAATCTACTCCTATAGCTATACTAGGATCATTTAAATATGATGTTATTTGTTGATATGAAGAAGCTAATCCTGTTGTTAATAACTCAGCGTAATTAATATAATTTGATGAATTATTAATTCTATCTTTTAAAGGTAAATCAAAATTAGGACCTTTAATAGTAGGATTAGTAATTTTAGGGATAATTACCTCAGGTTGAAATTGTATATTAAATGCTAAAGGATCTGCTACTTGAGTAACAACCCATAAAGTATCTTTTAATCTAAATTGACTAGGTAACGCCTCATATAAATTAATTAAAATTTCATATTGAGGTTTAGTATTATCTAATAAAATATTATTAGCAATAATTAATTGGTTACTTCCAAAGTTTAAATAAAAATCTTGGAAATATATTGAACTTGCTAGTTTTATTTTAAAATCATTAACTGATGTTTCTATATTAGTATTAGATAAAGTATTACTAGTTATTTTAATTTCAGTTCTATCAGGTGAAATATCTTTAATATAAAATACTCTATTATCTGATGATGAACTTAATTCATTATTTAAAAAATTATAGACAGCATTGTATTCACCATTTGTAAATCCTCTAGCTATTAAATCTTGTTCTGGTTCAATGTCAACACTATAAACTACTGAAGAGTTTGATGGTGAAGGATCATTTATAATTCTATAGTTAATAAAATTTTGATCAGTTATTTGAAATGACTGATCTGGAGATAAAATAGTATACTCCACATAGTTTTGACTAGGATCAAATTGTGAAGGTGTTTCTTCTACTGGGATTAGATTTATATCCTGAAGTGAGTAATTTTGTACTTCTAGGGTTGTAGGATCTATATTTGTTATAATTGCTGCCATATTACATTGAAGAAGAAACTGAAGAACTTATAGGTATGTTTGTTTGTAATGATAAAATAGTTTGGTTAGCTGCTAATAAGTCTTGTCTTAAGACAGTTATTTCATCTAATAACACTTGAACTTCTTGTCCATTAATATTATCTAGACCAGCATATTCTCCACTTGTTTTGGATATATAAGTATGAGAATTAGTGTCACCATCAACAGGAATATCATAAAATATTGTGTTGTATAATGTAAAAAACTCCTCAACACTAATAGTATTAGCGGTTGAGGGGGTAGGAAGTGACTGTTGAGAAAATGAAGTATCAATCGTTTTCTCATAAGCCTCTTTATTATAGGATATTCTATTTAAAGGATAATTAGCCATTAACTATTTTAAAATAATAATTATCATCAAAAATTATTGTCGAACCATCTATAATAGATTTAATTAAAATTTTATAATATCTTTCAGGTTCTAAACCATTCATATATAATGTAAAATAACTTCCTATACTATCCAAGCTTAATTGAGTATATTGATCATCAAAATCAATTACATATTCATTGGTGTCTAGGTCTTTAATAGCATAGTATGAAGCTGTAGGTAAGTAGTAGTTAACAGTATAGAATGAACTAGTCTGCCATGTTCTAGCAGGATATGTAGGTCTACTATTTACTCTAAATCTATTTATACTTTCAGGATAAAATACACCTGGGTTCTCAGATATTGCTACTGTTGCTATTTGTGTATTTAAAATAGTTAATGTAGAAGAACCAGTATTGAATGTATAATCTCTCCATCTAAATTCTAATTGTGGTGGGTAAATAGTATTAGTGTCTCTTGAAAAAAACTTCATATTTACCTGATAGTCTTCGCTATCAACAAATTCAACAGCTTGTTTAACTATGAATCCATTATTATTTATAGAACCACTATACCATGCTTTTACCATGTTAGTGATGTTTACATCTATGTCTCCACTATCTAAATAAGCGAAGCTTTGAGTTGAAAATATAGGTAATACAGTTGCATTTGATGAACTATAATACCAGTTACCTCCTCCTGATGAACCACTACTATAAGAAGCAGTCACATTAGTTGGGTAACCATTATCTAACCAAGCGTTACTACCTGAGTATGATTTGTAATTCCAACTTACACCATCTGTATATTCAGGGCTGTATAAATACTTTCCAGTACCCATATTCCAGGTTCCATAAACTGGGTAGAATTCAAGTGTAGTAGTTAAGTTTAAACCACTTAAATTAGCTACAAATCCTCTAAAATTAGCTTGCCATTGAGAGCCACTAATTTTATTATTAATTACATCGTTTATTTCAGTACTATCAAATTGTACTAAGAATCTACTTGCTTGAGGAGTTCCAGATATGCTTATATCAGTAGATGATTCTAATATTTCATCTAACCCAGTATTTCTATTTGGGTATACAGAGTATATAGAAGCATCTTTAGTAGGAAATATTTTGTAAACAGCCATATTTTATTATAAATATAAAAATTATAAAGGTACTACACGACCTACTATATCAGTATCAGGATATTTTACTTCAAAAATCATAGGATCTAAACTAGGATAAACAACATTATTTTGAGTTGCTCCACTAATATCATAAGCATATTGTGAATAACCTAAATTAGTTCCTACTTTGTTTATAATATTAACTTTTTTAACAGTTTGAACACCATCTACTTTATCTAAAAGAATATATAAATCTCTTAACATAATAGGCTCATTAATTAACCATTTATCAATAGCAAAATAATCTTTTAAAGCTTGAATACAATTAAATATTACTTCATTATTGTTATAATTGGGTAATACTATTAAATCAAATTCTACTCCAATGTTAATAACAAAAGCATCTTTTATTTTAATTGAATCATTTATTACTCTATATTGTGATAAATAAGTACTTAAATTTTGTTTTAACGCGGTAGAAGCGGTTTTAAGACGTTTATTATTATCAAACGCTAAAACATATAAATCTAAAACTGAAGGTGTTTCACCTGGAAGTATGTCAGCTATTTTCTCAGGAGTTATATAAGCTTTAGCTATAGTTCCATATTGTGAAGGTAAACTTAAAGCTCTTACTAAATAATCATCTTGGGTTACACTTCTTAATTGTGTAGTAAAAGTGGCCATTGAGTTAAATCTAATCTCATCATTAGTATCACCATCTTGACCTCCGGTTGCTGCTATTGGATTATTGACCGCTACTGAGTTAAACACGGTTTGAGCTAATGTTGGATCTAAATTAGAAGTTTGGAATTTAACTTGTGATGTAGAGTTTGAAATAGATGATAATGAATTAGCAGGAATATTAGCAGCTACTCCTCCTCCAGTTAGATATCTCACAGTTAATGTAGTATTTGAAGGTGAAATACCGTAAGTACTAGTATATAAGAAGTTTGCTGGGGCAAATGCTGTAGTTAGTTTAGATTGTTTGTATGGTAATCCTAAACCTACATTATCAGGGTTAGGGATAATTTCCTCAGTGTTATTTTGAGTATTAGTACCCGCTCCAAATTGTATTTGTAAATTGGTAGGAGTTGTAAATCTAGAAGTGAATCTGCGAGGTACTTTTTTTAATTGTAATAAGTATGGTACTTCTCCATTATTTCCACTAAAATTAGGATCATTTGGATTAGTATTTTTAATAGTATCAAATACTGTTTCTTGAGCTAAATAAGGAACTTCATACCATTTATTTCCGTCACTGTCTATTATATCTAAAATTTCTATAATATTTGAATCATTAATATCTATAGTCACAAAACGTTCTGGGGCACCAAAAGTAAATGTTTTAGTTTGAATATTTGCTGATATAGCTTGACGAGTTTTTTTTAATAAGAAAAATTCAGGAACATTTCCATTTAAACTATAGATAGTAGTTTGTGTAGGGTCTGATGAACTAGAAAATGAAAAATCAACTGGGTCTTGGACCAGAAAATTAGTCGCGCCAACTAAATTAGAAGCAATAGATGTATTTTCTTTTATTTGTAAAGCATAATTAAAATCAGGGATATAAGTGCTCCCTGAAAGTAATGAAGGAACTTGTTGGTATATATCTACAGCAACAGTAGCAGCTCCTGTTACTTTAGGTCTGTAACCTAACATGTAAGCTAGAGTATATAAATTATTTTGTTGTCTAGCAAATTGTATAAAGTTTTCTTGAATTTGATTATCAAGATAAAAAGATAATACATCACCCACATAAGCTGACATCTCCATAAACATCATTCCTGGTGACGCCGGAGTAAAATCATTATATGTTGTTGGAAAATATGTTTTAGCAAAATCGATAAGAGCTGCTCTTAATTCACCAAAATCTTTATTTAAATATTTTATATCTCTATTTTCAGTCGCCATTATAAAGTAATTGTAATCGTTTCAGTTGCATTATTAAGAACAGAGTACACTATAATTAATTGTATAGCGTTCTCTTCATATATTGGGGATAATGTTAATTGATCTATCCTAACAGATGGGAAATATTTCTTTAAATCATTTGTTAATTTTATTTCTAAGGCACTTAATGTATTAGATGTTATTTGTTCAAATAACTGTGCTCTTAAATTAGCCCCAAATGTAGGATTTAATACTCGCTCACCTGTATTAGTTAATATGTAGTTTATCATATTTGATTTAATCTGGTCTAAGGTGGTGTAAGTAGAATTAAATACAGCTGGAGCATTAAAAGGAATAGATACCCCAACAGCTACTCGCTGATTAATATCTAGAGGATGTTGGTTAGGTATTCTTACTGCCATTATTTATTACTCATTATTCCCATAATTTGATCTAAACTTACTTCACCTGGAGGTAAACTTGATCCATCTCCCACAGTGTTAACTGGAGGTGGGGTGTAAGCGGGTTGAACCATTGATGAGTTGGCACTGATAGTGGTGTCAAACTCTCCACCTATCATACTACGTAAATTACGTTTAAGATCTACAGGAATGTTAGACTTAATTGGTTGTACATTTTCTGTTACAACTGTTTTAGGTGAACGAACTGCTTCTAAAAGTATTTCTCTCATTTCTTCTTGAAATACTTCACGTACAGCTTCTTTTAACATTTTTTTAAATTCATTCGGTTTCATAATAATAAATATTTAATTACTCAGCTGTTAAATTAGGATTTGAATCAATTATAAACTTTAATTGATCTATTAGTACTTGTGGGTCAGAAGCAAAAGATGATTCTGTTTTAAGTACTGGTACTCCTTGTCTATTTAAAGCTTGAGCGTATCGTTTTTTATATTGTGTTGTATTTGTTTCGTCTAATTTAATTTCTAATGTGAATCCTTTATAAGTATTATCAACAGCTATTACCGCGCTATTACTAACACCTGTTGATTGGTTTACTAATAAATTTAATTCATTATTAATAGTTTCAAAAGGTAAATTTTTATCTTCTGAACATTGTTGTATAAGTTGGTCAAGAATATTTAAAAGGTTTAATATAACACCTAAAAATACTCCTAATGATGCTAAAGTAATAGTTAATATATTTATAGCTACTCTAGCTTTTTTTAATTCTTCAGTTAATCTATCTACTGTAGCACCTGTTATTTCTATAATACCGGTTGTTAAAGGTGGTAATCCAATTGGAGGAATACCAGTAGCAGGATAAGGTAAAGCTTGTATAACAGTTATTCCCGCTTGAATAGCATTTATAGCTGTATTTGTTATGCTTAATGTTTTGCTTATAGTTGTTATAGTTTTATATATATTGTTTATTTGTCTAGCTAATCTATTTCGTTTATTTATTAATTCTAATAATTTTGCTTTATTAGGACAATTTACTTTATCTTTAATTTCATTTATAGGTAGTTTAGCTAAAATTGCTTGAAGTGCTACCATACCAAAAGGTAATAACAATTGTAATACAAAAGGTATTAGTTTTCGTTTTATATCTTCTTTTTTAACATTAACTGTGGTAGCTACTTTTGATTGAAATGGTAATTCAGAACTTGATTGTTGTTTTAAAGTAGCGTTTTCACTAGTGTTTATATCCTGATTAATTTTTTGAGTGATTAAAGGTACTATATCAGGTATTAATTCTAATGTGATTCTAGGTATAGCTATTAAACTATTATAGTCTGGAGTGTAACCTGTTTGTTGTGGGTTTGATATCTTCTTTAATTGGTATTTTTCTTTAGAGAATACAATACTTAAATTTTTAACATTTATATCTGTTGTTGGATAGGTAATAGACCATTTACCTTCACTATCACTAGTTAAATTATCATTAATTGTTTTAAAGTTATTCTGGTTTTGTCCATTAATGATAGATTCAACACTAGGAATTTCAGGTAATGAAACAATATTTATTTTAACTCCAGGTAAAGCGTTACCTGTTTCATCTACTATTAATCCAGATATAATAGTATTTGATGGGGGAGCAACTACATTTGGTTCTAAGGTAATAATACCTAAATCTCCAACCCATATTGTTCCATTAACGGTTAATGTGGATTGCCCGTATGTTACAGTATTATTTACTTGAGCTGATGATATAATATTAACAGATTGAGTATATTCTTTAAAATTAGAAGATTGAAAATTTATCTTTAAAGTATTAATAATATTTAAAACTTCCTCAGGTGTTTGAGCAAATCCTAGTATATTAGTAGATAATTTAAAAATAAAAGTTCCATCATCTGATATTTGTAATTTTGATGATCCTTCACTATTTGTAATAACTGATTTAAAGATAATTTTACCATTAACCTCAGTACCTGGTATTGGGGAGTTATCTGTTTTAGCTATTTTACCTTTAATAGCGTAGTTCATTTGGTTTTAACTTGTTTAGAAAGCATTGATTTTGCTTTTATTTCGTTAATAATATCAGTACAAGTAGCTTCAAGTTGTGGACCTATAGTATTTAATGATGCTACAGGGTATGGACCTGCTATTGCTGTTGTTAAAGCTGTAGCTACACCTTGTAATGATATGGCTAAACTAAGTAAATTAGTCATTAGATTTTCACCTAAAACTAATGATTGTAGATCTCCGTCTTCAATTCCTTTAGCTGAACCTAAGTATACTTTAGGAGCAACAACAGCAATTTGTTTTCCTCCATCTATATTAACAGAAGTATCTGATGTTAAATGTATTGATTTAGCGGCACCTAAGATTATAGAGTCATTTTTAGCATTAAATACTAAACGTCCTGAATTTAGGATAATTTGATTTTTTGAGTATTTACTTACATCCTCAGGTCTAGTACTTTTAGCGTATGAATCTTCTATATATGAAGCAGGTGCTAAAGGTATCTGTTGAGTTGAGGTTAAATAAATAGATGAATCATCTAAATTTACATTTTCAGTTGTTGGAACCCATGACTCAGTATTTACTCTTCCTTGTCCATTTCTAAGAATAAAAATAGGTGAACCATTCTCTCCTACAGAAGACCAATTATTGGGAATTTTAGCATTATTAACTGTTGAACCTAATCTAACTGAATTACCAAATCGACCTTCATAAATTATATCACCTTCATATGGTAATAAAGGATGAATATTAGATACATTATTTTCATTAAAAGTTTGCCCTAAATTAATCTCAGTAGATTGATCTGAGATAATGTTAGTTGAACCCGCTTCTACTTGTTGATAATTTTTAGTTTGAGATTCAGGTAAAATATTAGATGAAGGTATTCCATTATGAGTAATAGAATTCCAAACATTTATAGGAGGTAAATAATAAGCTGATACTGATGTAGTATTGCTGGTAGAATCAATGTCAGTTAGATATATGATAGGGACTAACTCATTAATTAATGGATAATGCTTAATGTTAGGAAAAGCAGGGTAGGCAGGTACTAATGGAATTTTATCATTGAATACAGGACTCTTAGCTGATTCAATAAAAATAGTTCCAATACCATTCCATCCTCCATATTTGTTAAATAATTCTTTATTAGAATCATCTAATATAATACCTCTTACTCTACTAGATACTATAGTGTGAGTACTACTTGCTGTTTTTCTATCTGTTTTAGGAGCAGTAGCTCCAAAACCATATCTTGATGTAGCCATTACTTATCTCCTTCTTTAAACTTATCTATTTCCGCTAGTAATTGAGCTTTTTCCTCATCAGAGATACCAAAACCATTTTCGGTTGTACCTCCTGTGCTCATAATACGTTGTATAATAGTAGCCATCTTAATTAGTTGTTCATCATTTTTAACACTTATTTCTAAGTATTCTTTAATTAAAGGAACAATTAATGTAGCGTCACCTATTTCTTGTACTAGTGGTTTTAATTCAGCTATAAGAGCAGAGATTTGTTTATCTTTTTTCTTTTGATTATTGTATATCTCTTCTAAGATATCAGAAAACTTTTTACCACCAAATACTATTTCATCTAATCCACTCATGATATGTTATTTAGTAATAAATATAAATATTAGAAGTTTGTGTACCCGTTCTCTAAATAGAAGAAATAATGTTCTTTAAATATATCATAAAGTCTATCTGCTATTTTAGTGATTTTAGGGGTTTTAACATCAATAATTTCCCTAATGTAAATATATAGCGCTTTCTTATTGAAGATGTCTATATTGTCTCTTTTACGGAATAACTCTAATATAGCATCTGCTATTTTAGCATCGTTTTCTTTGGGGAATAATTCATATATATTTTTAGTACAATACTCTACATACTCATCCATAAACATATATAGTTTATCATTATGAGAGATCGGA
>Ga0214923_10001763_pt1 | contig 30132 bp, 18 predicted proteins | sample LL1510_MetaG_FD_177993 | JGI IMG/M metagenome (GOLD analysis project Ga0214923, IMG submission 177993) | Freshwater microbial communities from Lake Lanier, Atlanta, Georgia, United States - LL-1510 | ecosystem: Environmental > Aquatic > Freshwater > Lake | place: USA: Georgia | collected...
TATATAAACAATTTATTGAATCATTAAAAATAATATTACCTTGTTTAAAATGTAGAGAACATATAACTCAATATATTGATAATAATCCAATTAATGATAATATATTAAATAATCGTGAAAATTTTTTAAAATGGATATTAGGTGCACAAAATAATATTAATAAAATTAATAATAAAAAATTAATTAAATATGATGAATTTATTGATTATTATAAAAATCATTATTCAATGAATAATATTAATACAGAATCATGTACAGTTTCATGTAATAAAAAATGTATAAATAATGAAAAAAATAAATATAAATTTATAGATATATTATATATAATATCTTTTTTTATAATATTAATAATATGTTTAAAATGTTATAAGAAATTACAAAATTAATCTTATTTTATCATTATAATATAATAAAATTAACATAAATTTTTAGTAATATCTTTATTTATCAATTCAATTAGATTATCATATTGTTTAGTAGTTATATCAAAATTTATCCAATTATTTATAGTTATACCAATATTATTAAAATATTTATCACGTAAATCTGTTATATTTTTAATATAATTACGAATAACACTTCTAATTGAGATATTATTATATCTATATTTATTTAATAATTTTTTTATTATTATATTACGAGATACATTATGATATTGTAGACGTATATCACTATACCATATAGACCATGCAGCACAATAACCACCAGGATCACCAATATTTTTAAATTTAGTTAATTCATTAGTATCTAATAATTGAGGACCAATTTTATCTTGATATTTAGAAGGAGATAAATAAATTAAATTATCAAAAAATTTAGAGAAATAGTCATAAATATATTTATCTAATAAATCGGGAATATAATTAAAATTAATAGGAAAATCTTTACCATAGGGTTCAAAACGTTCTAATTCATTAGTTTTTTTAGTATAAATTAACATATTAGCATGACCACCTTTAGCTAATTCAATACCAATAGGAATAATTAAATATTGATAATGTTTATTTTTTTTAAAATTTTTGATAATAAGAGATAATTCATTAGGTATAAACATTTTTTGATATATCCATAAAATTTCATAATTTAAAAAATCAAATTTAGGATTCTTATATATACCCATATTTTTATAAAATTCTAATAATTTTTCATTATTTTTATAATTTATATTTAATGATGTACATATATTATTATATTTTTTTCTTAAATATATTAATCCCATTAATACATCTATTGTTTGACCAGTATATGAAACAAAATTAATATTATTAATATTTAATTCAATACAATAACCTCTAGAAATAATAGGACTAGATATTTTTTTTTTAATAATATATTTTTCAATTATTTTTATACATTTATCATAATCATAATTAAATTTAATACAATCTAAATCAATTTTATTAGTATATTTTTCTTTCTTATTATTAATTAAATAATTATAATAAGAATTATATATCATAGAATGAAATTTATCTTGTATAGATTTTTCATATTTTTTTGTTAAAAATATATCATATGATGTAATATTATTATGATTAGGTATAAAAATTTTATTTTTTGTTTTAGATAAAATATCAATATAATCTAACCAAATATCAAATTCAATTAATCTATGCCATATTGTATCACCATTATTATCTTGTATATTTAAATTTGATTGTATTAATAATTTTGATAAATTATATTTAGAATAATCATTTTTATTAATATTACTCTTTAATATATAACTTAATATATTATCACCATCTATATTTATTAAATTTATATCTACTTTATTTATATATCTCTCATATAATTCTAAATTTCTATTATATATTATATAAAATAATATTGTATAACCTTTATAATCTTGATCATTATAATCCACATTATATTTCTCTAATATATTTATTATATTAATATTATTATTAAAAAAGGCATTTAATAATGGTGTCATTTGATATATATCATCTTTTATTGATAAATTTACATTTTTTGTTAATAATATTTCTACTATTTCTGTTAAATCATAAGATATTGCTAAATTTATTATCGTATTTCCTGTTTTATTTTTTATATTTAAATTTATATTTTTTGTTAATAATAATTTTAATATATCAATATTTTTTTTTATAATAGCATAATGTAAACATGTATTATCTTCATTATCTTTAATATTATAATTAAAATTATATTTAATCATTAATTCAATAATTAGAATATTATCAAATTCAATAGCATAAAAGATGGGTGTTTTATTATATTTATCAATAATATCTAATAAAGATATACCTATTTTTACATTATTAAAATATAATAATAATCTTACAATATCAATATAATTATATTTAATAGGATAATATAATAAACTCATACCATCATGAGTTAAAATATCTAATTTTATATTTTTAGTTAAAATTAAAGCTAATAAATCAATATTATTATATATAATAACATATTCAATAAAATATATACCAGATTTATCTATTATATTTAAATCTATATTATTATCTATTTCTAATATTTCTTTAATTTTATCATAATTATGTGATTTTAATAATTCAAATAAATTATTCTCCATTTGATCTATATATATTATATTATATATATAAATCATTTTTATTTATTATCATATTTATCATAATTGTAATTATTTTTTATAATATTTATCATAATATCTTATATTATACATTATGAAATATAAGATTATTTCTAATATTTGTTTTTTTTCTATATTATATTCTCTTATATTTTTTAAACTATCTAAATATGATTGAAATTTTATTTCTCCTATTTCATATAATTGATTAATATTATTATCATCTAATTTAGGTTCTATTTTATTATCATTCAAAATACCAAAATAATAAATCATTTTATATCTACGATTATTAGAACCTAATGTTTCTTCAATTAATGGAAATAATCTATCTAATATAATTAAATTAGATTTATTAATACCAGTTTCTTCTTCAAATTCTCTAATAGCACAATTAATATTAGATTCATTATCATTTCTTCTACCTTTTGGAAAACCCCATTCTGTATCATTATATATTAATTTAATATTTTCTATTAATTTTATCATATATTTTTTTATAAAATCAAATTTAAATTTTGCTAAATTATATTCATATATATGTTCACTTTTTTGTGATTTTTCATTCCATATATCTTCCCATAATGATTTAAATGTTTGTGTTTTTATCTTATTATTTTCTTCATATGTCATTCTTTTAAACATTAATAATATATTATCTATTTCTGTTATATCATATGAACCTCTTATAAATTGTATATAATTATATGTATGTCTTCTTTTAATTAAACAATATTCAATATTATTTATTGTATAATCTATATATCTTTGTATATCATCTTTATTATGATTTGATTGATTATTTTTATGTAAATATTTATTTATACATATATTTTTTAATTCTCTGTTAAATAAATCTTCTGGAAATTTATATTTTTGAATAAAAAAATCTTTTATATTATTTATATCTATATTATTTATTTTATTTGATTTTATTTTTATTAATATTAAACCATATGATGTTATTGGTTCTATACATTTCTTTGCTATATGATCATTTTTACCACAATTTGTACAATATATTGTTTTTATTTTATTACTTCTCCAATCTTTATTTTCTGTCATTTTTTATATTATATTATTCTTATATAAATTTAATTAATTCCTTTTTAAATTAATTAATTTCATTTATAAATTAATTTTTCTCTTTTTTATATTCATATATTGACATAATTTGTACTTGAATTTATTATTGATTTCGTTATATTATCTTCATTTATCATCTCATCTTCATTATATTCAATATCATTATATTTATCTTCTTTAATATTATCACTATCATTAATCATTTTTTTAGAAATATTATTATAATAGTTATTAATATCATCTTCATTTGCTATATCTTCTAATATTCCCATACATTTAATTTCTTTATCTTCATTTTGATATTTAATTGATGTAATTCTAATTTTAACATAATCTCCTTCAATAATATGTTGTTTTTTATTTATACTATATATATTATTATTCTCTAATTTAAAATTTGTCATATTCATATCTGTTTCTTTTATTTTTGTTATAATAAATATAGGTCCATGTTGTATTATCATTATAGATCCAATATCTCGTTTTTTTGATATCATTCCTATTATTATTGTATCTTTTATTGGTATACATACTAATGCTTGATATCTTATCTTATATAAACATGATCCTGTAAAATCTTCCGCTATCATATAACCTAATTTATAATCTATTATTTTTTCTATATGTACTATATAACCTATATTATTACATTTCCCTTCTACTTTCTTTATTAAATTCTGTTTAATATTATAATATATTTCATTATTTAATTGTTCTGCTTCTAATTCTATATTTGATGTTAATTCCATTGATATATATGGTGATACTAATTTTATTTTATTATTTTTATCTGTTAATAATTTATCTATATTTTCACCAAAAATATCTGTAGGATTTGTTATTATATTCGTTACATCTATTCCTATATTTTCTTTTTTTATTATCTTTTTCTCTGTTTTTTTATTTGATTTCATTTTTATTTTGATTTATATAATAATATATATATCTTTATATCCCATTATATTATTTTTTCAATTTTTTTTATTAAATTATATTATTTTAATATCTTATTAAATTATTATATAATTCTTTATGATCTAAAAAAAAATGACAATTTAATTTATAGAGATATATAAATATATTATTATAATAAATAATATATATAATAATATGGATAATCAAAATAATATATGGGTCGAAAAATATAGACCTAAAAAATTAAAAGATATTATACAACAAGAAGATATTAAAAAAATGATTGAAAATATTAATGATATTAAAAAATTACCTCATATGTTATTCTATGGTCAACCTGGTACTGGTAAAACTACTGCTGCTATTAATATTTGTAGACATATTTTTGGTTATGATTCTATTAATGGTTCTACTAAACATAAAACTAATTTATTAAATGAACATATTTATAAAGAAAGAGTTTTAGAATTAAATGCTTCTGATGAACGTGGTATTAAAGTCGTTAGAGATAAAATTAAAAATTTCGCCGCTTTAGCTATTAATGAATATAATGATATTCCTAATTATAAAATTATTATTTTAGATGAAGCTGATGCTATGACTAATGATTCTCAATTCGCTTTACGTAGAATTATTGAAGAATATTCTTCTTTAACTAGATTTATTTTAATATGTAATTATGTTACTAAAATTATCGCTCCATTATCTTCTAGATGTACTAATTTCAAATTTAATAATATTAGTTATAAAAATATGATTAATATGATAGAAAAAATTTTAATCAATGAAAATATACAATATGATCAAAATGAATTAGATAATATAATGAATTATTTATATGATATCACTAATGGTGATATGAGAAAATGTATCACTTATATTCAAAGAGCTTGTTATTTATCTAATAATGATAATTCTAATAAATTATTATTAAAACATGTTATTATGATTAATTCTGATCCTGAAAAATATATTATTGACCAATTTATTAATGATATACTTTTAATTAAAGATATTAAAATTATTTATGATAAAACTACTAAATTAATTAATTTAGGTTATCCTGTTTTAAGTATTATTAATATTATTAAAAAAATTATTATTAATTTAGATTCCAATTATGATCTTAATTTTAATAATATTGATAAAGATTATAAATGTAATAAAAAAATATTAATAAATGATTTAATGAAATCTAATATCTTTATTAAAATTGCTGATATTTCTAATTTATTAAATACTGGTTCTACTGATCTAATTCAATTATTATGTCTAATTATGCATATTAGATATGTTATATATAATTTATGATCTTTTTTATAATATCTATATAATATAATAATATTTAAACGAGCTATGTGAGCTAAACTTGTTTAGCGATGCGAGTTTATATTATATCATTTGATTTATTATATCATTATTTGATTTATTACATCATTATTTAATTATATTATTTGATTTATTACATTATTATTTAATTATATTATTATTTAATTATATCATTATTTAATTATTCATTTCATTTGTTATATCATTTAATTTCATTTATTATATTATTTAATTATATTATTTAATTTATTATATTATTTAATTATATATACTTACATCACTAAATAAGTTTAGTTCATATAAATATAATAATATATATTTAAGTAAATTCAGTAGATAATATATTATCATCTTGATTTTTCTTTTTTTCATAATAACATAATATATTATTAATTTCATTTAATTGTTCATTATTTAGAGTATTAATATTAAAAAACACACCATTATCATTATTTGAATAATTAATTTTATCATTATAGATTATTTTAAATATTTTCAAATTACATCTTCTACTATTTAAATTATTTATTCTATCTACTATTATTTTCTTATCTATTAATTTATTATTTGATTGTGATTGTAATATTGATTGAGAATCAGAATCAGTAAAATTATTATTATCAGATAGAGTATTCATATCAATTAAATAATATATAATTATATAACATTCATTTTTATTAATTTTAAACTTGATATTTTTATATTAATTTTTTTATTTTTATTATATCTATCTATATTATTATAATATCTATTATGTTATCTATTGATTCTAATGATTATAATAATAATACTGAAGATACTATTGATTCTAATACTTCTTCAATTTCTAGTAATAATATTGCCATAGATACTATTAATGATAAAAAATTAAATAAAAAAATGTTAATGAATTATTCATATCCTAATCAAGATGATCCTAATATACAAGAAAAGATTTATAAAAAAAGAGAATATTATTATCATAAGGTTCCTCAAAGAAATATATTAACTGATTATAATGATATTAAGAAACATAGAGATATTGCATGTGGTGGTACTTTTAGATTAAGACCACAACAATCATTATTAGCTAATTTTATAAATCCAGATACACCATTTAGAGGTTTATTATTATATCATGGTTTAGGAACAGGTAAAACATGTGGTGCAATAGCAATAGCAGAGAATTTTAAAGAACAAGTTAAAAAATATAATACAAAGATATATGTATTAGTACCTGGACCATTATTAAAAGAAAATTGGAAGAATGAAATTATTAAATGTACTAAAGAGACATATTTAAAAGATGTTACACAAAATATTGGTTATGTTAATGAAGATGAAAAAATAAAAGCAATAAAACAAGCGAAATTAGCTTCAATGCAATATTATCATGTAATAACATATAGATCATTTCAAAAAAAAGTATTAGGTTTGAAAGTTAGTGAAAAAAAGGTTAGTGATGATAATAAATTAAAAAAAGTTTATAAAAAAACTTCTAGTGGTGAATTTGAAAGAGATATTGCTTTAAATAAAATTGATAGATTAGATAATACATTATTAATTGTTGATGAATGTCATAATGTTACTGGTAATGAATGTGGTAATGCTATACGTAAATTATTAGATAATTCTAAAAATTTGAAAATTATTTTATTATCTGCTACTCCTATGATCAATTTTGCTGAAGAAATTATTGAATTAGTTAATTTTATTAGAAATCCTAATGATCCTATTGAAGTTGATAAAGTATATAATATTGATAAAACACATCCTATTTCTTTTAAAGAAGAAGGTAAAGAATATTTAAGTAAAATGTGTAATGGTTATGTATCACATTATAGAGGTAATAATCCTGTTACATTTGCTGAAGGAGTTGATATGGGTGATATACCAGAAGGATTATTATTTACACATGTAGTAAGATGTTATATGGAAGATTTTCAACAAAAAACATATAATGCAATTATAGATAAATATATAGAAGATAGTTTAGATAGGAAATCACAAGCAGCATCAAATTTTTGTTTTCCAATATTAAATGATGAAAAAACGGAAATAATTGGTACTTATGGTAAAAAAGGTTTAACTAATTTATTATTACAAATTAAATCTTATAAAGAATTATTAAATAAAAATGTTAATACTTTATTAGGATCTAAATATGATAATGATATTATAAATATTATTAAAAATAGTGATATTAATAAAAATATTACTGGTCATATTCTTAAATTAGAAAATTTAAAACAATTCTCTATTAAATTCTATACTGCTATTAATAATATTAATGATTTAATTGATTCTAAAAAAGGTGCTTCTACTGCTTTTATTTATTTTAATTTAGTTAAAGTTGGTATTGAATTATTTACTGAAATTCTTGAAGTTAATGGTTATATTGAATATAGAGAAGATGGTAATTATAAAATTAAAAATGATACTCGTGATGCAATTAATGGTTTAACTTATGATCAATTTAAATCTGGTAATTTTACTGATAAATTTAATAATCGTTCTTTCTATCCTAGTACTTATATTACTATGAAAGGTAAAGGCGAAGATGGTGATGATCATATACCAGAAATAAAAATAAAAATATTAAATGAAATATTTTCAGATATAAGTAATAAGGATGGAAGATATATAAAATTAGTTTTAGGATCAAGAGTTATGAATGAAGGTATTACATTAGAAAATGTTGGTGAAATACATGTATTAGATGTTTATTATAATTTAGGTAAATTACAACAAGTTATAGGAAGAGCATTAAGAGAATGTAAACATTATAAAATAACAAATGATGAAAATCCATATCCAAAAGTAAAAATATATAGATATGTTGTATCAATAAAAGGTGATACGAAATTATCAACAGAAGAAGAAATGTATAAAAAAGCTGAATTAAAATATAAATTAATTGCTGAAACTGAAAGAGTTTTAAAAGAAGTTGCTATAGATTGTCCTCTAAATTATCATGATAATATTTTTCCTGAAGAAGAAAAAAAATATGGTAATTGTATAACAATAGATCAATTAGATAAATATACTGCTGAAGAAAAAAAAAATTTAACTATTTGTCCTATTCAATGTAATTTAACTAAATGTAGTTTTAAATGTTTTGATGATAAATTAAATTTAAAATATTATGATAATACTAAAAAATTATATAAAAAAATATCAAAAGATAGATTAGATTATACTACATTTACTAATATTTTAGCTTCTAATGAAATTAATTTCGCAAAAGATAAAATTAAAGGTTTATATAAATTTAGATATGTTTATACTCTAAATGAATTAGTTCGAAAAATAAAATCATCTTATACTGGTGAAAAAAAAGAATTATTTGAAGATTTCTTCGTTTTTAAAGCTCTAAATGATTTAATACCTATTAATGAAAATGATTTTAATAACTTTCAAGATACTATCTATGATAAATATAATGTCCCTGGTTATCTCATTTTTAGAAATCAATTTTATATTTTTCAACCTTATGATCAACATGAAGATGTACCTATGTATTATAGATCTAATTTTCAAACTGAATTATATAATAATTTATCAATATATAATTATTTGAAAACAATAGATATATTAAAAATATTAGATAAAACAAAATTACAAGATTCTATTGATATAACTACCACAGGTACCTTCAATGATAAAAAAAAGAAATTAGTTAAAAAACAAGAATATGATTTTAATAGTGTTTTAGATTATTATGATAAAAGACCTGAATTTGATTATGTTGGTATTATTGATAAAGCTAGTGCTTCCAAATATTCTATCACTGAAACTATTCCTGATATTTTTAAATTGAGAATTAAAAGAGATAAAGTTTTATCTAAAAAAAGAGGTACTGGTATTCCTACTCAAAAAGGTTCTGTTTGTTTCTCTTCTTATACTAAAGATGATTTAGATGATATTGCTTTAAAATTAAATTTAAAATTAGATAAAGATATAATAAGAGTAGATATATGTGAAGAAATAAGAAAAAGATTATTATATTTAGAAAAATATTCAATAAAAGATAAAAAAATGACATATGTGATAATTCCATTTGATCATCCAAAATATCCATTTCCATATAATTTAATTGATAGAATTAAATTTAAAATCTCTAAATTACAAGATAAAATTCCTATTGAATTCGATTTTGAAACTCAAGAATTAAAAACTGGTATATTTGAAGATGATAATATTAAATCTAATAAATTAACATCTTATATAATAAAAATAAAAGAAAATAATGATTTAAAATCTTATCATTACATATTAAAAAATATGAAATTTAATTTAGATAAAAATATTTGGTCTTTATTAATTGAATAATTATTTATAAATAAAAAAAATTGGACTTGAGTTTACTTAAACAATAAACTTCCTTTCAAAAAAATTGATAAATTAATATATTGATATAATTATATAATTATATAAACTATATATAATTATATAATTTAATTAAATTTAAAGATGACAAATGTATTTACTATTAAAAAAATTGATATTATTATTAATTCTAAATTAAATCTATTAAATGATTCATGTCCTATATGTAGAAATAATTTAGAAGATAAATGTATTGAATGTGAAAATAAAACTGATGATATACAATGTTTAAGTGTAATAGGATGTTGTTATCATGGAATACATGAACATTGTATAAATAGATGGATTAAAACAAGAAATGTTTGTCCATTAGATAATCAAAATTGGAAAGTATTAGAAAGACAAAATTATGATAAAAATAAATTTAATAATAATTGATTAAACTAAAATATATGATAAATATGTTTAATATATAAAAATATTTAATTATAATAATGATATAATTATATGATAAATAATAATGATTTTCTTTATAAAAATATTTTGATTACTGGAGGTGCTGGTTTTATTGGTTCTAATTATATTAATAATCTTTTATTAAATTATTCAAATTTAAATATTATTAATATCGATAGACTTGATTATTGTTCTGATCTATCTAATATTCTATATAATGATAATAATACTTATAATAATAAATATTTCTTTTATCAATATGATATCTGTGATTTTAATAATATTTTAAATGTTTTAATTAAACATAATATTGAATTAATTGTTCATTTCGCTGCTCAATCACATGTTGATAATTCTTTTTGTAATTCTGTTCAATTTACAAAAGATAATATTTTAGGTACTAATTATCTATTAGAAGCTTGTCGTTGTTATGGTCTAATTAAAAAATTTATTCATTTCTCTACTGATGAAGTTTATGGTGAAATTAAAAATACTGATGATGGATGTAATGAAGAATATTTATTAAATCCAACTAATCCATATGCTGCTTCAAAAGCAGGAGCAGAATTTATTGTAAAATCTTATTATTATAGTTGGAAATTACCAATTATAATCACAAGATGTAATAATGCATATGGACCTAATCAATATCCTGAAAAATTAATCCCTAAATTTATTAAATTATTATTGAATAATCAACAATGTACTATTCATGGTAATGGTTCTAATTCTAGAACTTTCATTCATACTGATGATATCTCTAAAGCTGTTGATATTATAATTCAAAAAGGTAAAATTAATGAAATTTATAATATTGGTTCTAAAAATGAATATTCTATTATGGATATTTTTAATATTCTTGTTAAATATTTAAAACCTAATGATGATCCTAATTTTTGGTTTAAATATGTCGAAGATAGAAACTTTAATGATAATAGATATTTTGTTAAAATTGATAAATTAAATTATCTTGGTTGGTATGAATCTATTGATTTTAATAATGGTATTATCTCTGTCATCGAATATTATAAAAATAAATTTAATAATAATAAATGATTTATTTTTATATATCTAACACGCAATTATTTCATTAAATATTATCATAATTATCTCATTTAATTAGATCATTGCGTTATAAATATTTATACATATATACTAATATATTTGATATGCAAGGATTATTATCCAATTATATCATTTTTATAACTATTATTGGATTATATTATTGCATATTTTATATATAACTATTCTAAGTTAAACATATATTTATCTAAATATAACTATTCTAAGTTATTAGATGATAATTATAATAAATTTATATTTATGGTCTAATCAAGTTAAACACTAATTTATCTATATATAACTATTCTAAGTTATTAGATAATAATTATAATAAATTTATATTTATGGTCTAATCAAGTTAAACATATATTTATCTATATATAACTATTCTAAGTTATTAGATGATAATTATAATAAATTTATATTTATGGTCTAATCAAGTTAAACATATATATAACTATACCAAGTTAAAAAAGATAATAATAATAAATTTATATTTATCAAATAGCAATAACTAATTTATTTAAATTAAAAGAAATTAAACCGAATAATCTTTCAAAAGAGTGTTCAAACATACTATCTCTAAAATGACTATCTTTTTTATTAAAAATAATAGCATGTAATAAATTAGGTGATATATTAATATCATTATTATTTTCATAATGTTTTTGAGCATTAATTTGATTAATATCTAGTTTTTTTTTAATAAATTCGTCATATATTTTTGGATGAGTTTGATGATGTAGATACCAATTATAATCAACACTATATTTATCATTAAATAAATTATATAATTTATCTAAACCAAAATTAATAATAATATCAATAATAAATTTAGATATAATCATACAAGTACCACCAATAAAATAAAAATTTTTAATATTACCATCATTATCAATAATATTTTTAAAATTGAATAATTGAATTAAATCTCTCATATGATTATAATTATTTTTATTTAATTTAAAATTAGTTTTATAAGTTCTTTTTCTAGCACCAATAATACCAATAATATCATTATTTAATAAATCTAAATTTGATTCTAAATTATTAAAAATAGGTTTAAACATAGAATTTCTCCATTCATTATCAGTTTTAGTATGACAAGTTATATAGATATCATTATTATAATCAGTAATATTTTTAAGAATATTAATATAACCACCAATATCAAAACCTTTATTATCACTAATAAAAATTTTGATATATTTATATCTATTAATATTAAAATATTTATTTATTAAAATAGTAATATCATCTTTATTTACTAAATCTTTAACAATATTAAAATATAGATTAATATCATATTTATCAGATGATAATTTTTCTAATTCTAATAAATAAATAATAATAGATTTAAATATATTAATATTACCAATATGACATAAAACACATAATGTTTTTTTATTTATTATTATATTATTTTCTTTTTTTATTATATTATCTAATATTTGTTGATTTATTTCATTTATAATTAATTTATTATTAATACAAATATCATATAAATAAACAATATGATGTAAATTTAAATATTCTAATATATTATTTTTATTATATTTATTTTTCTGATTTAATGATAAATATAATATTCGTTTATCATATTTTTTATATTTATTATCATCTATATATTCAGTAATAATATAATTATAATTACTATTTTTCTTATATAATATATCTAAATAATCTAAATATATATCATTATAATATTCTAAATCTAATAATAATATATTATTAATATAAGATGTTTGAATAGCAAATTGATATATATCAAAATTATTATTTAATAAAACAATATTAATATTATATTGTTCATCAAGATATATTAAATTATCATTTTGATTTTTTGTTATTATAAATATTTTTGATACATTTTTTATTTTATTTAATATTTTGATAATAATATTAATATCATTATTTACTGTATTCAATATTAATACTAATTTATTATTTTCACCGAAGGTGCTTGTGGTATTAATATCATCATAATATTTTAATTGTGTTTTATTTATTATTCTATTTTGATGATAATTATTATTAAAAAAATCAATTATAAATTTATTATCTATTTTAATTAAATTAGATCTGTAATATAAAATATTATATAATTCAATATCTAATAATTTTAGAATATTATAAAAAGTATTAAAATTAATATTAATTTTATTATATATATCATACCAATCTATCATTTCATTAAAAGTGTCTATATTATATTTTAAATTTATAGATATTTTATCTAAATCAAATTTATCATCAAATTCTTTTTTTATTAACATATTATTTTTATTTATATCATAATATTTTTCCATTATATATTTATTATTATTATATATTATTTTTATATAATTATCTCTAATAATCTTTTTAACATCTCTAATAAATTTTTATATATATTATATAAAAATTTATTAATATATATAATAATATAATGAAATTATTAGTATATGGAGGTAATGGATGGATATGTAAACAATTCTTAGATTATTTGAAAAATCATAATTTAATTAATCTTGAATTATTAGTTTTATCTAATAATCGTGTTGATAATATTGATTTAATTAAATTAGAAATTGATGAAATTAAACCAACTCATATATTATGTATGATTGGTAGAACTAATGGTCCTGGTTATACTACTATTGATTATTTAGAACAAACTGGTAAATTAGTTGATAATATTAGAGATAATTTATTTTCACCAGTTTGTTTAGCTATTTTATGTCAAAAATATAATATTCATTTAACTTATTTAGGTACTGGTTGTATTTTTGAATATAAAAATAAAACTAATTTAGAACAAGATAAATTACCAGATGATTATCAATTTACAGAAGATGATCAACCTAATTTTTTTGGATCATCTTATTCAATAGTAAAAGGTTTTACAGATAGATTTATGAAATTATTTGAAGAAAATACATTAAATTTACGTATTAGAATGCCAATATCTTATGATAATAATCCAAGAAATTTTATTACTAAAATCACTACTTATTCAAAAATTTGTTCTATTTATAATTCAATGACTGTATTACCAACAATATTTCCAATAATTATAGATTTAATGATAAATAATATAACAGGAACATTTAATTTAACTAATCCAGGTGTTATATCTCATAATGAAATCTTAACTATGTATAGAGATATTATTGATAATAATTTTAAATGGTCTAATTTTGATATTAATGAACAATCAAAAATATTATCAGCAGGTAGATCAAATAATTATTTATCAACAAATAAATTACAAAAATATTATCCTAATATAAAAAATATTCATGATGCTGTTAGAAATATATTATTACAAATAAAAGATAAATCATGATGATTTTATTTTTATATCAATATATTCTAATGGTATTGAATCTGTCATATTTATTTCTAATAATATATCATCAATAATACCACAACCATTCTGTTTATTTATTTTTTCAAATATTTTTTCTAAATTTATATTATTATATATTGATTCAATAGATGAAGTTTCATCATATAATATTTTATTTATTTCACTTATATTAATATTATTTTTAATATAATTAGAAATACTCCATTTATTATTAGAAATAGTATTAGATTTATTAATATTATTTTTTTTAGATTTATTAAAAAATCTAAAAAATGATAAACATTTATTAAAAGAAGTTATAATTTTTTTATAATATGAAATATTAGAATTATTTCTTCCTAAAAATGATTCATATTTTTCATGTAATTCTGTTATTTTATTTTCTATTTCTATTAAAAAATTTTTAGGATATTTACCACATATATCATCTGTAATATTTATATTTATATAATTTATATTTCTTATATTTCTATATATTACAACATAATTAATATAATCTTTTATAATATCAATAGATATATCATTTATTGTATCTAATGAATAACATGATAAAATTATATTTATTATTTCTTCATGTGTATTTAATATTACATTTTTTTCTATTTTCAAATATTCATTTATATTTTTTTTCTTTAAATATTTTATTTGTTTTTTAGTTATTGATATTATTAATAATTTAAAATATATTGGTATATAAAATGTTTTTAATTTATTTTCTATATTTGTTATATCTGTTTGTAATCTTAATTTATCTTTATTATCTTCTAATTTTTTTAATTTATCAAAATATAATTTACTTAATAAAGCACTTATTAAACCTATACTAGTTGATATTATTGATATTAAACTCTTTAAATCTATATCCATATAATATTTTATATACATATTATTTAAACAAAATTTAATTCATTTAATATAAAAATTTATTAATAATATTAATTATATTTACAAAAATGTCTCAAACTGAAACTATTATTGGTATTGATTTAGGTACTACATATTCTTGTGTTGGTATTTATAGAAATGGTACTGTTGAAATCATCGCAAATGATCAAGGTAATAGAACTACTCCTTCTTGGGTTGCTTTCACTGATTCTGAAAGATTATTCGGTGAAGCTGCTAAAAATCAAGTTGCTACTAATACTAAAAATACTATTTATGATATTAAACGTTTAATGGGTGCTAGATTCTCTGATCCTTCTTTACAAAAAGATTTAAAATATTTTACTTATAATGTTGTTGATGTTAATGATAGACCTAAAGTTGAAGTTCAATTTATGGGTGAAACTAAACAATTCAGTCCTGAAGAAATCTCTGCTATGATCTTAGGTAAATTAAGAGATATTGCGGAAGCTTATTTAGGTCATCCTGTTAAAAAAGCTGTCGTTACTGTACCTGCTTATTTTAATGATTCACAAAGACAAGCTACTAAAGATGCTGGTGTTATTGCTGGTTTAGAAATTGTTAGAATTATTAATGAACCAACTGCTGCTGCTATTGCATATGGTTTAGATAAATGTAATGATGGTAAAGAAAGAAATATTGTTGTTTTTGATTGCGGAGGTAAACTTATTTATTAAATGTATACTGCTTCCTGAGGTTAAAGCCCTCTTTTAATTATATTATATAATTAAAAAACATGGTGAATTGCGGGAAACTCCTAAAGTTTTAACTACTAAACTATTATAGTAATATAATAGTGGCTTAAAGTAATTATCTAAGGTATAGTAATAATGTTAAAAATATTGCAATGGACAATCCGCAGCCAAGCTTCCAAGAAATTGGTTGAAGGTTCAGAGACTAGATATAGTAATCTAAAAATAATATTTATTATATTATTCATGATGAAATATCCACGAGTGCCATGGTTGATAATAATTATAATTATCAATAAGATATAGTCCGACCTCATATGAAAGTATGAGAAGTAGAATTTAAATGATTCTACGATAACAATTATGGGTACACATGATGTAAGTTTATTAAGTATTGACGAAGGTGTTTTTGAAGTTAAAGCTACTAGCGGTGATGCAAGACTTGGTGGTGAAGATATCGATCACATCTTACAAGATTATTTTAAAGAACAATTTTTAAAACAAAATAAATTACCATTAGATACTAAATTTAGTGATAGATCTTTAAAAAGATTAAAAACTGGTTGTGAAAACTTAAAAAGAAATTTATCTTCTACTACTAATGCTGAATATGATTTAGATGCTTTACATGAAGGTATTGATTATAAATTAAGATTAACTAGAGCTAAATATGAAGAATTATGTTCTAATATTTTTAGAAGAACTCTTGCTCCTGTTGATCAAGTTTTAGTTGATGCTAAAATGGCTAAAAATCAAATTGATGATATTGTTTTAGTTGGTGGAACTACTAGAATTCCAAAAATTCAAAGTTTATTAAGTGATTATTTCAATGGTAAAGAATTATGTAAATCTATTAATCCAGATGAAGCTGTAGCATATGGTGCTGCTGTTCAAGCTTTCTTATTATCTGGACAAAAAGATGATAAAACTAAAGATTTATTATTAATAGATGTTACACCATTAACATTAGGTATTGAAACATCAGGAAATATTATGACACCAATTATTCCAAGAAATACAACTATTCCAACAAAAAGATCTCAAACATTTTCAACATATGTAGATAATCAACCAGCTTGTAATATTGTTGTATTTGAAGGTGAAAGAAAATTCACTAAAGATTGTAATAAATTAGGTGAATTCTTATTAGAAGATATTCCTAAAATGAGAAGAGGTGAACCTCAAATTGAAGTCACTTATGAATTATCAACTGATGGTATTTTAACTGTTAGTGCTTGTGAGAAATCATCAGGTAAATCAAAAAATATTACTATTAAAAATGATACTGGTAGATTATCTAAAGATGATATTGATAGAATGGTAGAAGAAGCTGAAAAATTTAAACAACAAGATGAAGAAAGACATGCAGCTTTTGAAGCAAAAAATAGAGTTGAAAATTATGTATATTCTACTAAATCAACTTTAAGTGATGAAAAAAATAAAGATAAATTAGAATCAGAAGAAAAAGAAAGAATGGAAAAATTATGTGAAGAAACATTAGAATGGTTAAGAACAGCTCCTGATACTGATAAAACTGTATTTGAAGTTAAATTAAAAGAATTAGAAGATTCATTTAAAGATTCATTATCTAAATTAGATCAATCAGGTTCTACTCATTCTGGACCAAGTGGTATGCCAGATATGAGTGGTATGAATATGGAAGAAATGATGAAAGGTATGGATATGAGTAAAATGGGGGATATGATGAAAGGTATGGGAATGGATCCTAATAATATGGATATGTCTAAGATGAGTGAAATGATGAAAGGTATGAATTTAAATCAAGATGACGAGAAAGAAGAATCAAAATCAAATCCACAAGTAGAAGAATTAGATTGAAACAATTAAATATGAATAAAATAAGTAATATAAAAGATAATTAAATATAAATATTATAATAATATTAAAATAATATAATTATAATAGTATATAAAAAATGATAAAACCAATAAATTGGAGTGATCTAAAAATAGATAAAATATTATATAGTAAGATAACAAAAAATGGTATAAGATATAAGATGAATATAGGATATGATAATATGAATAATGTGATAATAATAGGACCAAATTTAAAAAATAATAATGAATCATATGAATATTTGAATAATAATTTAAATATATTACAATTAAAACTACAATTAGATCCATATATGGGTTCAATTGAGAAATTTCATATGTTAATATTAGATTTAGAGAAGAATATATTAAATAAATTAAAACAAAATTATCCAAATATGACATTAAAATCAATATTTGATAATGAAGATATAACAAGAAAAAAAAATGATTTATTTGATATAGATGATGATATATTAAATATAAATATTAAATTACCATATTATAATAAAAAAAGATTATTTAAATTTTTTGATAAAAATAATAAATTATTAGATAATTATAATATAAAATTAGATTATGAATTGAGATGTTTATTAGATATAAGTGAAATATGGATTGATATATCAAGAAATAGATGTGGTATTAATTGTAAATTAATTCAAGCTAAATTATATGAATCTATATATGATTATGATTGTTTAATAGATCCAGAATTAAATAAAAATATTATAATACCTACAATAACAAATATACCTCAAGTACCTAATATTAATCTAAATTTATTAAATAATAATACACCTATATCATATCAATCTAATAATATAACAAATAATATAAAAGAACCAATTCCAACAAAAATATCATTTGTACCTAATGTTAATATGTTATTAGAAGCAAAAAAAAAATTAATAAAAATAGACAAATAATATTGATAAATATTATAAAAATTTAATATAAATTTCATAAAAAATATTATAGTTTTTTATAAAATTTCTTGTTTAATATATATTATATGATAAATAATTTATTAAATTATGATTATAATGAAGAAAACAAAAGTGAAAATAATGACAAATTTATCACAGGTACCTTCGGTGATAAATTAAATGACAGTTTATTAGATCAATTAATTATGAAAAAAAATAAAAAAAAATCTCATAAAAAAACTAAATCTTGTAATAATGATATTAAATTAGATACTAAATGTTATAAAAAAGATAATATTATTTTTATTAAACATATCAAAGGTAGAGATGGTAGAGATGGTAAAGATGGTAAAGATGGTAAAAATGGTAAAAATGGTAAAAGAGGTAAAGAAGGAAAGAGAGGTAAAAAAGGAAATAAATGTAAAAAAACATTAAAATGGATGGGAATATGGAATAATGAGAAAGAATATAATGAAGATAATTTAGTATATCATAATGGATCAACATATATAGCATTAGTAGATAATATAGGTATAGAACCAAATAAATGTAATAATACATTTTGGGAATTAGTAGTAACTAATGGTATAAATTGGAAAGATAATTGGGATCCAATGATTTTATATGAAATTGGTGATATTGTTAATTTTAATAATAAATTATATATTTGTATTATATGTAATATAAATACATCTCCATTTAATTATTCAACTAATGAAATATCTTCTTCATGGAATTTATTTATTGAACCTATTAATAAAATATTTTTACAATGTGTAAATTTTAATACTCAAATTATACCACCTAATACTAATCTTATATTTGAAAATAATATTAATAATAATTCTAATGATATAATATATGATAATATAACAGATGAATTTATAATAAAAAAATCAGGTTATTATCATATTAATTTTAATTTATTAACAGATGTTCAAGATGAATTAAAAATGTATATAGATGGAAATTTAATAAATTATAATTATTCAATAAAATCACAAGATAATATATATTTTAATATTTTAAATTATAATGGATATATAAATATAAATAGTAGATTATATGTAAGAAATTTAAATCCTATAAATAATGTTAATATTGTTAATAATATTAATAATGTTAATATTTATTTATATATAAATGAAATTTAATATAGATATAAGTTATATTTTTTTATTTTAATTATATATTATATAATTATATAATTATGACAACTATTTATAGTTTTTTAGATATTATAAAAAATGCATTAAATATAGATTTTAATAATAATATAACATTTGATTATGTAATATTTAAAGATTATATTACATACATTAATAATAATAATATAACATCTAATATATTATTTGATAATTCTATTTTATTTTGTGATATTTCTACAATGTATAATAAAGTTATTGATTATGATTTATTTAATAAAAAATATTTCTTTTCTTATTTCGCATCTGATGGTATTGTAGATAAAAATAAAATACCATCTAATGCAATAAAAAATTTTAATAATTATAAAAATTTTAATAAATTATATAATAATATTGATGAAACATTTTTTGTTGATAATCTATTAGATAATGCTAATTCTATAAAGAAAATATATAATGTTTTAAAAAAATATTTAGAAAAATATTTAGAAATATATTCTGATAAATATATTATCATAATGTCTGATAATATTGAATTGTTTTTATTAATTATGCGTTCTATTATAACTGATAAAAATCGTTTCAATATAATATTCATTACATCTACAAAAATTATTAATATTAAAGATATATATAGTAGTGATAGTTATTTTTTAACTTCAACACTAAAAAATAATAATAATAATAATAATAATTATTATTTTTATTATGGGTATGATAATATTGATAAAAATGATATTATTATTGATAAAAATATAAATATAAATAATGATACAGATCTACAAAAATTATATCTATTAAATTATTATTATTATATAAAAAATCATAGTAATGATACATATTATATATTTAATATTGATAAAAATAATAATATTAAATTTGGTGATATTAGTTACATATTTTATAATAATTTAATATATATATATCATTATATTAATATATTCAATAATACAATTATAGAACAATTAGTAAAATATAGTATATATTTTGCTAATATTATATTATCATATATAGTATTGGATGATAATATAAAAAAAGATTATATGATTATTTTTAATGTTTTTTTAAAATTATTCTTTTATAAAAAAATTTATAAATATAAAAAAATTTCATTTAATAAAGAAATTAAAGAATATTATCAAGATAAAATAAGGTCGTATGATAAAGATATTATTACTAATATTTTTGATAAAAAACAATATAGTGATTTTTTTAATAAAATTAAAGAATATGATTTATTTATTGAACGTTTTAATAAATATAATAATATCAATACTAATGCCAATGTCAATTTTGAAAATTATAAAAAAAATTTTTTATTATATGAATATGGATTGAATAATAATTATGATTCAAATAATATACAACCTTATTATTATTATAAATTTATAAATAAATCAAATTTATTAGATGATTTTTATAAAATTATTAATAAAATATTTTCATTTGATATAAATATTATAAAAGATAATCATAAATTACTTGATGAAATTAAACTAATAATATATACCATTAAATATATTATTGAAAAAGTTTTATTTGTACATAATTTTAAAAATATATCAATATATAATGGTAAACATACTGAAATTATAAAATATATTGATATGATTATTAGTATTATTGATACTATATCAAAATGGAAGGATAATGAAATTATAATTGAAAAAAAGATTATAGATTTAAGAACTAATGTATCATATGCTTTTTTAATAAAATTAGTTTATGATAATTTAATACATCAATACCACTTAAATAATAATAATATATTACAAAATTTAAATAATATATTAATAAATCATAATAATTATGATTTTGTTAATCAATTTATTAATGATAATGCAAATAACAAAGATCTTACACAAGAAAATATATATAATTATAATAATAAAAATAAAGATGATAATAATAATATAATAGTAATAAAAAATATAGATAAAATATATAATAATATATATGATATAATTGACACTAAATATGTTGATAAAATACACATATTTCTTAATTATAATAATGGTCCAGATATAAATAATATTTTTTTATATGATATATATATAAATATTAGTGATTTATATATTACCTATCGAACTTTTAATGCTATAATTGGAAATTATTTATTAACATATAATTTAAAATATGATAAATTTATAAATAATAATCAATATGATATGATAATAAGTATACTGAGTAATATTAAAAATGGGAAAATTAATTTGACTAAAGATAAATTTTTTACATTTATTTATTATCTAAATAAAACTAAGTTTGATACTGCTACATATACTATATTATTTAAATTAGTAGCAAAAGGTTTAGAGTTATATTTAGATGATTTAACAAATAAAGAAATAATCATTATATATAGGTTTTTTTTTGAAATATATACAAAAATTCCAAATGATATCAAAGATTATATTAATGATAATAGAAATACAAATACAAATCTAAATCAAAATAATATTATAACTAATATTACTAATTATTTTAATAAAAAAAAAGAAGAATTAACAATATACGAACGATTAATAATACATATTATATTATCTAAATTAGATGATAATTATAAATATAAATTTGATACTACTGATAATAATTTAGAAAAATTTATAGATGGTGAATATATTGATATAAAATTATTTAGTGATAATAAAGATGAATTTATGAGATTAATATTAATGCAATCTGAACCATTAAATTTAAATAATTCTATATTATTATTATTATTTATACATTATAATGAAATTAATATAACAATTAACATATTACAAAAAACATCTACATCACCATTATATGAAAAATTTTTAATAAAATATTATATGCAAAATAAAACAATAGAAGATATTACACATTATATAACTACTAAAAAAGATAATTATAAAAATAATATTATATATGATTTTAATATACAAAAAACATCATTATTAAATGATTTACATAAAGATAATATTGAATATGATTATAATAGACATAAATATAAATTAATAGAAATACAAAATGATTTAGATAAATATAATAATATAATAAAAATATTAGAGTATAATAATAATATTACTAATGAAATAAAATCAATAAATTATGATAATAATATTAAAGTCATAACAGATATAATAGATAATAATGATTTAAAAAATAAATTTAATGAAATTAAAAATAATCGAAATGATTTTAATAAGTTAAATGAAGAAATGAAAAATATAAATATAAATAATATTAATAATATTGATTATAATAAATATATATATTTACAGATACAATTAAATAATATATTAAAAAATAATATATTAACAGATAACAAAATAAGTGAATATAAAAAAATATTTGATAAAAATATTATAAATCAAGATGATATATATTTTTATAGTAATATTAATATATTAGATAATGATGAAAATATAGAATTATTAAAATCAATACGTAATGATATATATACTGATATACAAAAAACATTAAAAATAAAGACAAAATATAATATTGATGATAGATATTATATATATGATATAAATAAAGATATATATAAATATAAAATAAATAATTTAGATAATATTTTAGATATTAAAAATGATTATATAGATATATATAATATAAGTAAAATATCAATAATAAATATAGATGAAGTGTCATATGATAAAATAAAAGAGATAAGAAAAGAAACAAAAGATAATAATAGAGAATATGATGAACAAATAAATAAAATAACAAAAGGAGATGATATAAAACAAGAAATATTTCCAAAATATTTATTAGATAGATATAAAAATAATAAAATTAGATTTAAATAGATAATAAATAAATTAAATAAATTTAATAATAAATATATTTAATTTAATAAAAGATAATTTAATAAAAGATAATTTAATAAAAAGATAATTTAATAAAAAGATAATTTAATAAAAAGATAATTTAGTGTTTTTTTTCAAATTCTCTTAATAGATGAAAAATAATTAATACAACTAAACAACTACCAGCAATAAATAATAAATGATTCATATCTTTAACTGGACCATTAGTTAATAGAGCTAATACAAATAACATAACAAATTTAAATAATTGAGATTGCATAGAAGTATCCTGATATAATGAATCTAACATTTTAGGTAAAGGTCTAGCAATATTACCAGCTAAGATGCTAAATAATAAAACTAAAACTAATCTTGTATGTTTAAATGATAAAACTAAATTAAGTTCTTGAAACATTCTCTATATATTATATATAATATGTTTAGATAATTATATTTTTTTAAATAAATTTAAATATTTTTATATATTTATAATTTGTAATAATGGTAAATTATATGTATAATTACATTTAATTATATTATTCATATTTAATTTAATTCTAGAATATGTATGATCTATTCTCTTATTTATTGTTGAATATTTTTCTAGATTATTATTATAATTTAAATAATTATTTAAAGTTAATTTTTTTACTTCATTATTGAGATTATTATTATCATCATATAAAGTGAAATTAAAATTACCAATAATAATATCAGATTTTTCATATATAATTCTATCTAATTCATTAATATGTGTTAAACTATTTATTTTTTTAAATTTTGATATTATATCATCTTTATTCATATTTAAATAATCATCATATTCAGTATTATATTGTAATGGTTTTTTTAATAATATACAACTTAATTTAATATTTTTTATTTCAATTATCAAATTATTATTTTCTGTCAATGATTCATTATATAATTTTAATATTTTATCATTAAATGTATTATTAGTTATCTCTTTTTTTATATTATCATATACATTTATCATATTAATTTTATAATAATTATGATTATCATCTTTTGATATAAATAATATTTCATTATTATTATTTTGTAATCTTATATAAAATTTAAATCCTAATCTATCTAAATATTCTTTAAATTTATTATATATATCATCATCTTTAAATAATACATTCATTAAATATATATAATGTAAATTCTTATTAGTATATTTATTTATTATACTTATTAGATCTAATATTCTTAATATATTTTTATTATATGATATATTCTTATTTATACATTTAAATTCACTTACATCATATGATAATATATATTTATTGTTATTTTGATTATTATTATTTATTATATTTATTTTCTTTTTTATTATATTTGATGATATATTATTAGATACATAATATTTAATTAATGAAAAATTATGATTATTTTTACCAAAGATATCAATGGTATTTAATAATCTCATTATTAAACCCTTGTATAATTTATTATTATTAAAAACTTTAATTCGCCAATTTAACCATGTTAATTTATCTTCTTTATCATACATTAATTTATGTAATGATATATGTCTTATATATATCTCTTCTTTAACATTATTAAAATTAGAATATAATTGTTTCTTAATAAATCCATCTATTTCAGGTATCAGATGATTTATCATATTAAATAATATATTATCATATTTATTTATATATATAATATTCATTTCTTTTATCATATCACAATAATTACTCTTGTTATATATCTTTTCTGTTTTCAAATAATATATTAATTTTTTATTATATAATTTATCATAATATTTTATTTGATCTTCAAATGTTTTATTATAACCTGATATTATTTCTAAATATTCTATCATTTTCTCTTTTATTATTTTTAATTTTTGTTCATCTATTAATTTTATATTATTATCTATTAATTTATCAAATTTAACTTTATTATCTAATAAAATCATGTAATCATCTACTGATAATTTTTTTATTAAATTTATTAATAATTTTATATTATTTATATTAAATAGATCTAATAATACTAATTTATCTAATAATTTATAGGATACTAATCCTGTATAATTAGTTTTACTTTCATTAAATGCTATATATTTAGAAGTAAATGATGTAAATCTATTTGTTTTCTCATTAATATATTTATTAAATTGACTAAATGTAAAAAAACCTGGATAATATTTATATATATTATTATTTATTTCTAATAATATACATTCATAATCATCTATTTTAATTTTTATTGAATCATTATATATACTAGATTTATTAATACATTCATTTTCTATATCTTTATTTATTGATAATATTTCATTATTTGGTATTATTTCTTCTATATAATTATTTTTATCATATATTATTTGTTTATTTAATATTATTTTTTGTTTAATATTATCATCTAATGAATCTATATTTAATAATTTTTTGTTTTGTTTTATTTTATTATTTTTATAATCATTATGTATCATATAATATTTTTATATAAATAGTTATATAAAAAAAAATTAGACAATCAATTTTTAAATCAATCTTCAAATAAATCTTTATCATTTATAATTTTATTTATTTAATTATATTTCTCAATATTATCTTATTTTAATAATTTCATTAAATAATTCATATCCATATAAATTTTGTCTGTTTAAATTTAATCCCAAAATTTAATAAAATATTAATAATTATATTTTTTACTCTATTATGAAAATTTTTATGCTATTACTATATTATTTTTATTTAATTTCTTTAAACATGATAATATTTTCCACCATTCATTATAATCATCTGCTCTTTATTTATCTAAATTCATTATAATATTTTCTAATTATTTTTCTTCAATTTATTATTATATTTATATCTAATATTTATTATCAAAAGTGTCTATAACATTATTATGAAATATTTTAGATTATTATTTTGTTGTTATTATACTTTCATATATATCTTTATCATTTAATATTATCAATTAATTATCTTTATCACGTTTTGATTAATTAACTAATCTTATTAATTAATTATTTTTATAAACATTTATATCAATATATTATTAGATATTATATTATTATAGAAATAACTTATATTAATCATATGATATTAAATCAATTATAAATTATTTCATTTTATATATATTCTTGAATGTTATATCTTTTATTATCATATGATATGAATATTTTATTTTTATATTTTTTGATTATAATATTATAATATTATTTATATCCAAATATATATCTATCTTATATTTTATAAAATTTATTAAAATCATTATAAATTCATATATTATTTTTTCATTTGATTAATCTATAAATTTTTTTTCATTAACATCTATATCTAAATATAATTTAAAATAATTATATCTATTTTATATTAAAATTTCATATAAATGTTAATCTATTGTTAAATCTAATTAATCATATTAAATCTATATATATGATTTTGTTTATTTTTTATTATCAAATGCTAACTATATATATTATTATTAATAATCATCTAATAAATCTTATAATAAATAATAATATCTATATTTTTGTAATTTCATCATATTTTCTATATATAATATCTATTTATTTATATAATAAAATTATCTAATTATTTTATTATCAATTTTTTGAAAAAAAATTAGACGCCTAAGTTTGCTAAAGTAAACTCAAGTCCAATTTTTTAACAATAAAATAATTAAGTTATTAAATTTAAAAATATTATGAATAAAATAATTTTATAATAATTTATCATCAAATCAATTTTTATATTGTCTATTCTATTGATATTGTCTATTCTATTGATATTGTCTATTCTATTGATATTGTCTATTCTATTGATATTGTCTATTGTTCTATTTATTGTCCTATCTATTGTCCTATCTATTGTTCAATTTATTATTTCTCTATTGTCCTATCTATTGTCCTATCTATTGTCCATTCTATTGTTTTAAACATTATAAATATTAGTAATGTTAATATAACCACATTTCATATTAATTAATATTAAGTTGTTAATATTATGTTTCAATAAATTTTTAACTATTTTTATATCTATTATTTTTTAAATGAGTATACTATTATTAATTATCATTGAAATAATAACTATTTTGTTCTCTTCTATTTTTATACATTTATTAAGCAAATTACATATTATGAGATTTTTAAAATTTTATTTGTGGTATTATGTTTTTTATATCATATTATTATTTTTCATTAAGAGTTAATGAATTTACTAAGTTAGTACCTTATTTTAATATTATTTATTAATTTTAATCGTTATTAATACCAAAAGATTGAAGTAATTTTATATTTTTATCAACATTAACTTATCTAATAAACATTTCTGCTTAACATATTCTAAATAGTTCATTGAATGATTTATCTTTTGATACTTAAATTTATTGACCCTATTATAGATACTAATAATTAAATTTTTTTATTTAGTCTTTTAAATCTATATTTTCTTATTTAATTTATGTTATTAAATTTATTTTATCCTATTTTAAGTCATCTTTTGTTATTATTGTTGGAATTAATCTATATTTAGAACTTTTGTTTCTAAAGATTTTATATACATGATTATTCATTTTATATAATGGAGATTATGTAATATCATCATAACCATCTACTGTGTATTATTATATTGTTTATTTAGTTGTAAATTTAAATTAATTATAAATCTAACCTAATTTAATATTTTAATTTGAGTGTAAATAACAACATTATTCTATATCATGTACTATTTAACTATCTGATTCAAAAATCTTGAATTATGATATAGATTCAAATGGACAAGGTTAATTGATTAAATAACTTACTTAGTTGTCAAATAATTATTATGAATTTTATTAATTACTTTTTTCATACTTAACTTAAGGTAGATGAATATATATTGGTACTTAATTATTAAAATTAATATTAATTTTATTGACTTTAATTAATAAATCATTTATTTTATTTTAATCTAATTAAAAACAATTATTTTCTGGATATTTATATATACCACCATTTATTGTTCCTTCATTTATTGTACCAATTAATTTTATTAAATTTATCAATTCCTTGATTTAATTATTTATTTAATTATAAGTTACTTATCCTTATAATATTACTTAATAATATTTATCTTAGACTTGTTATGAATATCCAAATAGACCATCATTCATTAGTGGAAATTAAACTTAATTTTCTTTACCAATACAACTTAAGTATTATATACCTAAATTTACTAATAATTTTCTAATTATTGATTATAAAAATCTTATTTAATTTACTTCCATTGTTTATTATAAATTTTATTAGTTATTTTATAGTTTTTCTTAATATCTAAAAACTATAGTATATAATTTTAATCCTGATCCTAACTAACAATTATATAACTTTTATAATAAACATTGATTATAATTATTAGTAATTTAATCTTTTTAATCATTATCATTATGACAAATATTTTTACATTATTTGATTCCATGCCATAATAATGGTAGTTATATATCATTCACATTATATTTTTCTATTGGTATGTCATGTTCTTAATGTAAGTATTCACACTTATCTAAACCTGGACATGATTCTTAATTACATAATTATATTAAAACAAAAGTTTTGTGTTATGTCATTTTTGTTAATTATTGAAAGAAGTTTTAAAAGAGTTTTTAAGTTTGTTAAAAGTTTTGAGAGATATAATACATATATATATATATTGAGATTCATATATATTTTTTTTTTCAATTTTTTTGAAAGGGAGTTTATTGCTTTAGCAATAAACTTACTTTTAAAAAAATTAGGCGCTAGAAAGAAAATCT